>Ga0115564_10000189_pt1 | contig 61491 bp, 52 predicted proteins | sample COGITO_mtgs_1105_7_FD_88680 | JGI IMG/M metagenome (GOLD analysis project Ga0115564, IMG submission 88680) | Pelagic marine microbial communities from North Sea - COGITO_mtgs_110523 | ecosystem: Environmental > Aquatic > Marine > Epipelagic | place: Germany:Helgoland, sampling site Kabeltonne...
AGAAATCCGAAATAGAATAGCATCCGTATCTTCAACGATGCAGATTACAAGTGCCATGAAAATGGTATCGGCTGCTAAGTTGAAAAAAGCACAAGATGCCATCACAGCGATGCGTCCTTATGCGAATAAACTAACGGAGCTTTTACAAAACCTAAGTGCCACTTTGGATGCCGATTCTGGTAGTAAATATTCAGAACAACGCGAAGTAAAAAACGTACTTATTGTAGCCATTACTTCAAACAGAGGTTTGTGTGGCGCATTCAATTCTAATATTATCAAGAGAGCAACGGTAGTGGCAGAAAGTTATGACGCTAATGTATCTGTTGTAGCCATTGGAAAAAAAGCGAACGATGCCCTCTCAAAAAATTTTGAGATCATTTCCAATCAGAGTCCTGTTTATGACGATTTAACCTTTGACAATGTTGCTGCAATTGCAGAGATGCTCATGGAGCAATTTGAATCCAAAGCCTTTGACAAGATCGAAGTTATTTATAATAAATTCAAAAATGCGGCGACCCAAGAGATTATGACCGAGCAGTTTTTGCCAATTGAGCCCTTAGAAGGCGATACCAATGCAAACCTCGATTATATTTTTGAACCCTCTAAAGAAGAGATTGTAGAAACACTGATTCCAAAGTCGCTAAAGACACAATTGTATAAGTCCATACGTGACAGTTTTGCCAGCGAGCACGGTGCTCGAATGACAGCGATGCACAAAGCAACAGACAACGCCACGGAGCTCAGAGATCAGCTTAAATTGACGTACAACAAAGCACGTCAAGCATCCATTACCAATGAAATTTTAGAAATTGTTGGTGGGGCAGAAGCGCTGAATGGCTAATTAGTTTTTTTTCAAATATACCAATAGGAGCCTTGCATTTGCAGGGCTTTTTTATGGCATAAAACTTGCTTGACTTTCAGCAACTTAAATCAATTCTTATGACCTACACAAAACACTTTCTATCACTTCTTTTAGTAATGGCAACCCTCACTAGTTTTTCTCAAAATAAAAAAGGAGACATCTCACTTTCTTTAACAGCCTCTCCGTTTCCAACGACCAATTCAGACAGCCACGATTTTGGAGTCATTGCCAAGACAGGTTTGGAGTTTCATGTTTCGGAAAAGGTTTCTTTTCAAGGCAGTTTTTTCACCTCCAATAACGTACTTTTTAAGAATGAGAGCGGCATTAATATCAACTCCTATGGATTTATACCTTCTGTTCAATATTACTTCGTCAATACATCAAGATTCAATGTTTTTGGGCAATTGGGCTACGGCTTTGGTTTTGAAGATTTGACTCGTAATTATGGGGAAATCGAAAATAGTGCATTGACCATTTTTAGCATAGGGGCAGGGGTTAATTATAAATTAAAAAAGAAGCTGTACTTGCAACTGCACTTACCTTATTTTAATGCTCAAAACATCACCATCAACGAATCAGTGTCTTCAGGGGTTGCCGTGTTTTTAGGCTTTAATTTTAAACTCAATTAAAAATCCGTATGTTTATGAACATAAATTCAAACCCAATGAAGCACACGACCCCTCTTATTTTAGGACTTGTTTTTTTAAGTATGTTCAATTGCAAGACCCCCAAAGAATTGGTATTACAGTTCCAATCGACCCCACCTTTAGAAATTACAGCACCTTACTACAACTCTTGGATTGCAGGGGTTCAAGGTGGTGGCTCAGGAACCAATGTGTTTTTACCCCTCAAAGAAAATGGAAAAATTGCCATTGACAGTCTCCATTTTAGAGGTGAAAAATCTGCTGTAGAAACAAGAGATAAGCTAATCATAGGGCGTTTTAGGAATTCTATCAACCAAAAAAAAGACATTATAATGAGCTCCAACCCACAAGACGAATACAACAATAAGCGGGTATTAATAAGAGATATGTCTCCTTTTAACCTCACTCAAAACGAGTGTGTTATTAGTTATAGAGTCAATAATAAACGTCTTTATTATAAAATTTCAAATCTTAAAAAAGGGGAAGCGATTGCCTACCCTTCTGCACCGCCAAAAAACCGCTAAACAACGATTATAGATTGTTCGGTAAAATGTGTATTTTTATAGGATAAAATAAGAGAGCAGTGAGCGTCCTAAAAACAGTATACAAACAAACCTTCATTTATGGGCTGGCAACGGTGGTTCCCAGAATGTTGAGCTTTCTTTTGGTGCGTTTACATACCGATAAATCAGTGTTAGAAAACGTCTCGGACTACGGAGATGTGTCTATAGTGTTCGCCTATTTTGTCCTGTTTAACGTGGTGCTTGCATATGGAATGGAAACGGCATTTTTCCGTTTTTTCAATAAAGAGCCTTCGAAAGACAAGGTGCTCAGTACTGCTACAATTTCAATTTTAGTATCCTCTTTAGGGTTTTTGGCACTCGGACTGCTGTTGAAACAACAGATAGCCGATCTCACACATATCCCTGTCAACTACATCACCCTGGTCGTTTGGATTTTGTTTTTGGATGCCTTGGTTATTATCCCGTTTGCCTATTTGAGAGCCCAAGGGAAACCAGTTAAATACACCGCCGTCAAATTGACCAATGTCGTCGTTAACCTGGGCTTAAATATATTTCTTTTGGTCTATTTAAAAGCATTGTCGGTTGACAACAGTGTTTGGGATTCCATCTATATTGCCAACTTTGAAGTGAGTTATATTTTCATCGCCAACCTAGTTGCCAGTGGCGTTACTTTGCTAATTCTTTTACCGTTTTATTTTAAAATCAATTATAAAATCGATACCGCTCTTTGGAAAAAAATGTTGCGCTATGCTCTACCAGTATTGGTTGCTGGGGTCGCATTTTCCATCAACGAAACCTTTGATCGGGTCTTGTTGGAGCGCCTCCTTCCGGAGTCCATTGCCAAAACATCCGTAGGAATGTATTCCGCCTGTTACAAACTTGCCCTCTTTATGATGTTGTTTACAACGGCTTACCGCTTGGGAATTGAACCCTTCTTTTTTAGTCAATCCAAAACCAAAGATGCCACCAAAAACTATGCAAAAATCTTAGAGTTTTTTGTGATATGCGGCGCCCTTATTTTGCTAATAGTCGTGGTTTTTGTCGATATTTTAAAAATCATTCTCATTCCAAATGAAGCCTATTGGGAAGCCATGAAAGTCGTGCCGATTTTATTACTGGCGTATCTTTTTCTTGGAATATATCACAATTTATCTGTTTGGTATAAAATCACAGACCGCACCAAATTTGGGGCTTATATATCAGTTTTCGGAGCAGGGATGACACTTTTGGTCAATCTAATTTTTATCCCCTCTTTTGGTTATATGGCTTCAGCCATGGCAACATTAACGGCGTATGTTTCCATGACGCTGCTATCCTACTATTTTGGACGCAAGCATTACCCGATTCCTTACAACACAAAAAAAATAGCCATCTATTTAATTCTTGCCATCAGCTTATCAGCCGTATCGTTTTATCAATTCAGAACGCAGTACTTTATTGGGTCTGCCATGATAGGACTGTTATTACTCATTATCTGGTCCAATGAAAAAACGACCATTAAACAATTTTTAAAACCATCCCATGACCATTAAAATTATAAATAAATCAGTCCATCAACTCCCTGAATACGAAACAGGCGCATCCGCAGGCATGGACCTTCGCGCGAATATTAGTGAGACAGTTATTTTAAAACCATTAGCCCGAGCCATCATCAAAACAGGCTTATTTATAGAGCTCCCTATTGGTTTTGAAGCGCAGGTGCGCCCAAGAAGTGGTTTGGCAGCAAAACATGGCCTAACAGTCTTGAACAGTCCTGGCACTGTAGATGCAGATTACCGTGGTGAGATTGGCGTTATTTTAGTGAACTTATCGAATACAGATTTTAAAATAGAAAACGGCGAACGCATCGCGCAATTGGTCATCGCAAAACACGAAAGAGCAGACTGGCTAGAAGTAGAACAACTCAACGAAACCTCTCGCGGCGAAGGTGGATTTGGAAGCACTGGAAAATAATGAATAGAACACGACATGCTCTTATAGCGTTTTGTATCCTGATAAGTTTGTTTGGAATACAAGCACAAGCTGAGACCGACAAAAGACTGTCGGTTTCAAATGACAGCACTCATGTCAAATTTCAAAATCATTTTTATGAAGCCTTGAAACAAAAAGCACTCGAAAATTATTCCAAAGCGATTGATGAGTTAGTAATTTGCAAGTCATTAAATCCGAATGAATCGGTTGTGTTTCATGAGTTAGGGATTAATCATTTCAAACAGAAACAATACGATAGTGCCGAATTTAATTTTCAAAAAGCCATCGCATTAGAAGGGGATAATTTTTGGTATAAAGAAAGTTTGTATCATTTGTATGTAGATCAAAACCGTTTTGAAGAGTCCATTGTAGCCCTAGAACCAATGCTATCGCGCCACCCAGATTATAAACAAGATTTAGTGAACCTCTACCTTGAGGTCGGACGTTATGATGATGCGCTAAACGTTTTGGATGATTTAGACAAAACACTAGGATTAAATCCTTCAAGAGAAAAAATTCGAAAGGAAGTATATGACCGAAGCGGCGATGAAGACAAGCGGATTGTGCACCTCCAAAAACGCCTGGAAGAAACACCCGAAGAACCCGCAAACTTCATGAATCTCATTTATGCTTACAGCAAGTTAAATCAGAAAAAGGAAGCGTTTGAAACGGCCCAAACATTTTTGAATCAACATCCAAAATCTCATTTGGTCCACGTGGCCTTGTATAAATTTTATTTAGATGTTAAAGATTACGACAAGGCGATCGCATCCATGAAAATTGTCACAACAAGTACGGTTGTTGTACCCAGTATTAAAGTGAAAGTATTGAATGATTTTATGAGGTTTATAGAAAAATTTCCACAGTATGAATCCGCATTGTTAGAGGTTACCAATGTGGTCAGTGGAAACACACCGAGCCGTTCCGATTTAGAATGGGCGGATTATTATTACAATCAAAAAGACTATCTAAAAGCGATTTCTTCGTATTCAAAAGCGTTGGAATTTGACCTCGATAATTTTACAATTATTAAAAACCTATCCCTTTTGTATTTAGAAACCAATCAATTTGAAACGGCCGCGAAATTCACCATAGATCAGATAGAATTATACCCTTCCCAACCTCTGTTGTATTTAGTCAACGGCACCGCAAACAGACAGCTTGACCACTTAGATATGGCGGTTGAAATTCTCACAATGGGATTGGATTATATAGTTGATAATAAAAAACTTGAACTCGATTTTTACAATCAACTCAGCACTACTTTTAAGTTACAAGGTAATATTGAGGCCTCAGAAGCGTTTACTAAAAAAGCCATGGCATTAGAAAACAATCAATGAAACAGGTGAAAAATTTTACAATCAGCATCGTTTTAGGTCTTCTTTTTTTGGGGTGTAAAAGCACAAAAACACTTCAAGATTCTGAGACCTTGGACTCAAAGATGTCCGTGAAGCAAATCGTTAAAAATCATAATAAATTTCAGTCTAAATTTAAAACCTTACAAGGCCGATTAAAAGTAGAGTACGTCCAAGGCGATCGTTCTGAAACACACACTTTAACATTGCGAATGGAGCATGACAAGACCATTTGGGTCAATGCATTCCTAAACATGGTACGGGTAAAAATCACCCCCGATCGCGTGCGTTTTTATAATAAGTTAGACAACACCTTCTTTGATGGAAATTATGCCTTAATTAGTGAATTATTAGGAACGGATCTTCAGTTTAAAAACCTTCAAAACTTACTCTTAGGGGAAGCTATTTTCAATCTTAAACCCAAAGAATTTAAAAAGACCACCCATCCGAATTCGTATATGCTGACCTCCAAACAACCCAATGCACTTTTTGATTTATTATATTTAATCAATCCAACGTTTTTCAAATTGGATACTCAGCAAGTCAGCCAAACACTGGAGCAAAATGTCTTAAAAATTAAGTACCAATCCTATCAAAAAGTAGAGGGATTGGTCATCCCACAAAACATAGCCATCACGGCGACCAATACCAATGAGCAAACGGACTTAAATTTGAATATTAAATCCGTAAGTTTGGATCAACCATTACGATTTCCGTTTAACATCCCAAAAGGATTTAAAGCTATTGAATTAAAATGAAACCAACCAACTCCCGTTTTACCTTAAGTGTTCTTTTACTAACGTTAATACTGCATTTTAGCGGGTTTTCTCAAAGTAAAAAACAGCAAGAATTAGAAGAACGCCGCCGTGAATTGACCCGTGAGATTCAACAAATAGGTGCGTTGTTGTTTGAAGGGAAAAAAGAACAAAAATCAGTGTTATCGGTTGTTGAGGATTTAGACTTTAAGATAAAAGTAAGGAAAAATCTCATCAGTATTACCAACCAACAAGCTAATTTATTAACGCGAGAAATCAATAGCAACCAAACTAAAATATCTAAATTAAGAGCGAAGCTTAAAACCTTGAAAGCCGATTATGCGAAGATGATTGTCAAGTCCTATAAGAGTCGATCCGATCAGAGTAAGCTCGTGTTTTTATTGTCGTCCACTAATTTTCAGCAAGCCTACAAGCGCCTGCAGTATATAAAACAATATGCCAATTATCAAAAACTTCAAGCCGAGTTGATCAAGTCTGAAACAGCTAAAATGCAACAGCTAAATATTGAATTAGTAAATCAAAAAAAGAAGAAACAGACACTTATTGAAGAGAATAAAAAAGCAAAGTCGATTCTGGACAAAGAGCGCGTGCAGCAGAATTTTTTGATAAAAGATATCAAAAATAATTTGGCTCAGTTTACGGTGCAGTTAAAAACAAAACAACGCGAATCAAATAAGATTGATAAGGAAATTCGAAAAATTATTCAGGCTGCCATCGCAGCTTCCAACAAAAAAGCAGGAAAATCTTCAAAATCAAAAGTGTTTTCATTGACCCCTGAGCAGAAAATATTAGCAGCGAATTTCACGTCCAATAAAGGAAAACTTCCATGGCCAGTTGCCAAAGGGGTTGTGAAATTGCGGTATGGAAATAACCCGTCTCCGATCGATAGGTCCTTAACTATTAAAAGTAATGGCGTCCGAATTGCGACAAATAAAGGGGAGGAAGTCCGCGCGGTTTTTGAAGGCGTTGTACAAGGGATTATGACCCCAAAAAATGGAAACAATACCGTCATGGTCAGACATGGAAATTACATTACGGTTTACAAAAACCTCTCTAAATTTTATGTTCAAAAAGGGGATAAGGTGACTACAAAACAAGTGATAGGTGAAGTGATTACCAACAAAGCATCGGGAGAAACCATCCTTAGTTTTGGGATTTATAAAGACAGTACAACACAAAATCCGTCACAGTGGATTTATCGTTTATAACCCCTAACTAAAAAGCGCCTTTAGCTCTGTAGCATCCTGAGCTTTCATTTTACCCGCTAAGACCAAGCTCAATTGTTTGCGTCTCAAAGCACCCTCAAAACGTAGAATTTCTTCTTTTGTTTCAGGCACTAATTGTGGAATAACGATTGGATTTCCGACGCTATCCACAGCAACAAACGTAAAAATGGCTTCGTTTACTTTTGTAGTCTTTTTAGACGTTCTATTTTCCACCCAAACATCGATATACACTTCCATTGAACTTTTGAATGCACGGGTCACTTTAGCTTCAATGGTTACGAGACTTCCCAAGGGAACGGCATGTTTAAATGCCACATGGTTGACAGAAGCCGTTACAACAATTTCACCTGAATGACGCTGTGCAGCAATACTGGCCGCACGGTCCATTCGGGCTAATAATTCGCCACCAAATAGGGTGTGAATCGCATTTGTTTCGCTTGGCAATACCAAGTCGGTCATGGTCGTTTTTGAGTCTTTAGGATGTTTAAATTCCATAAGTTATAATGTATAAGCATATAAAGTACATAGGTTTGTACTGAATTGAGCGTTTAAAAAATTGAAGTGAATTAAGGAATGTTTTTTATCAATAACCATGCTGCGCGGTCTTGCGCCTTTCTAATTTTGAATAATGCTTTTTCAGCATCTTTTCGAGTTTCAAAACTTTCATAGACAACTTGATGTAAGCCGTATTTATTGACACCAATTAGACGTGCACTGAATCCTAAAGATTTTAGTTGTTGTAACTTCTTCTCACTATTTGCCTTCACTCTAAATGCCCCAGCCACAACATGAAAATTACCACTTTGTTTTTTCAAGTTAACCATTACAGCAGGTAATGGATTGTCAATAACAAAGGTAGCTTCTTGTATTTTATTGTCTAAGCTAGCATTGGCGGTGTCAAGAGCTAAATTGTTTTGCTGCTCAATTTCAGTGAGGTATAAATTAGACCCAATGGATCCACCTAAACCAAGTGCAAGTACCGCAATGGCTGCATATTTCATATATATAGCAGACTTACGTCGTTTAGGAACCAAGGCAATAGCAGCTGTAGCTTCTAGTTTTTGAACAATCGCTTGATGTGCTTGTCGTTCTACAGAAGGCGACACAAAAGAGGTCAACCCAAAAGCTTCGGTCATATAATTAAGACTGTTTGACGGTACAAACAAGATTTTACCTTCATCAGAAGCGATTAATTCTCCAATATGTTTGAACTCAACGGTTTCTCCTTTTTCTAAGCGTGATTTTAACTGAGAAATTTGATTCTCAATTTTACTTGTGGCAACTTCAAAGCTAATGTTTTCAACATCAGAAATATAAGAAGCTAAAAGACCGTCATTAGATTTGAGCTGCACATTAAATGACAACTGTTTCTGTGGCGGATAAAAATCACTCGTAGACTCATTAATTCTGGCCGACATAGGGTGCGATAAAAACGCTCCAAAGTTAGGGAGTGTAACGCATTCATAACGGTAAAGTAAATCGCTGATGTACTGACTTAGTTGCATAAGATCAAAGTTAGAAAATTTTTCATCATAAAAAAGTCTTTTTTTATAATATCAATCTTTTTATTTTCTATTGACATCAGACTCAGACATCTAGCCTCTGATGTGAGAAGAGTTTTTGTTTATTTAAGAATTGTTTTTTTTTATTTTCGAGAGCTAAGTTTACCAAGCAATTTGAGTATTTCAAGGTACAACCAAATGAGTGTTACCAACAATCCAAAGGCTCCATACCACTCCATGTATTTAGGAGCGCCATTCGCAGCGCCCTGCTCAATGAAGTCAAAATCCATCACTAAATTTAAGGAGGCGATGACGACTACAAAAAGTGAAAAACCGATACTTAACATGGAAGCGTTTGTAGGGTCCATAATTGGCAAACCGCCACCTCCAAACAGGCTCATTAAAAAACTAATTAGATACACCACACCAATACCAGCAGTTGCTGCAAATACACCCAATTTAAAATTCTCTGTAGCTCGAATTATTTTTGTTTTGTAAGCAAATAAAAGAGCAAACAAAATTCCTAAGGTAAGAGTAATGGCTTGAGGGACAATGCCGGGTTCAAATGCATTTGCATACATTTTAGAAATTCCACCAAGCGCTAAGCCCTCTAGAACTGCATAGATTGGAACGGTTATAGGAGACCATTCTTTTTTAAATATTGTTACAATTGCGACGACCAATCCTCCAATAGAACCAATAAGTACATAATCCATAATAGCATTGCTATAGGTATAATAGGCGGCAAACAATAAAATCCCCATACTGATTGCTGTTTTATTAACAGCACCATCAAGAGTCATCACTTCATTTGAGGTAGATTTTAAATTTTCAAAACTCTTTTTACTGAGGGCTGGATTTCCTGACTTTATCATTGTGGGCTTAATTAATGGAGGATTAATTTTTCTTATAACAAATTTATAGAAAAATAACAAAAGAAAAAAGTCAGTCTGCTAAAGCTTGTGCTCAAGGCCTCTATTCAAATGAAAAATTCACTACTTTTGAACAGCTTATTGCCCAAAAGCTCAAATCTAAAACGCTATGAACACGCCTCAATTACTGTACGCACTCGCCCTGCAAACGGTACCCAATATTGGTGATATTACCGCCAAAAAACTGATTCACCACTGTGGAAGTCCCGAAGCGGTTTTTAAAGAATCCAAAGCCAACCTTTTAAAAATTGAGGGCATTGGTACGCATACCATCAAAAACCTCACGGAATCAAAACACCTCAAAGCGGCAGAAAAAGAGCTTAATTTTATAGAAAAAGAATCTATTCAGGGGTTGTATTTTGAAGATTCCAACTATCCATTTAAATTAAAACACTGTATTGATGGTCCTATTGTGTTGTTTAAAAAAGGAAAAATAGACTGGGACAAACAGCCCGTCATTAGTATTGTTGGGGCACGTAAAATTACGACTTATGGGGTGGCACAGTGTGAAAAAATAATTGAAACTCTCGCGGTTTTCAACCCTATTATTGTATCAGGTTTTGCGTATGGAACGGATATTGCTGCGCATAAAGCAGCTCTTAAATACCAGCTCCAAACGGTGGGTTGCATGGCCCAAGGGCTTCAAAACACCTATCCAAAACAGCACCTCAAATACCGAAATCTGATAGAAAACCAAGGTGGTTTTGTTACCGATTTTTGGAGTACAGCCGTCATGGATCCTTCTAATTTTTTAAAGCGTAACCGTCTTATTGCTGGGTTGAGTGAGGCCACACTTGTGATCGAATCTGCCGAAAAAGGGGGAAGCTTGGTAACGGCTGCCATGGCTCTTGATTATAACAGAGAGGTGTTTGCACTTCCCGGTCGCATTACAGACAGCCAAAGTCAAGGCTGTCTTAATTTGATTAAAACCAAAAGTGCACATTTGGTTTCTACGCCTGCGGACATCCCGTATGTGTTAAATTGGTCGTTGGAAACCCAAAAAAAAGTGATCCAAAAAAAGTTGTTTGTAGAACTCGATTCCGAAGAGAAAATTATTTATAACTACTTAAAAAAAGAGCGTACTTCTACTTTGGACATTATAGCCATCGCTTGTGAAATGCCTACCTCTAAAGCGGCGTATTTATTATTAAATCTGGAATTAAAAGGGGTCTGCAGACCCCTCCCTGGAAAAGAGTTTGAGTTGGTTTAGTACCCTATTTTCTCTCGGACACGTGCCAAAACAGTATTGGCAACAGCGGCGGCTTTTTTAGCGCCTATGGAGAGGGCTTGGTCTATTTCTTCTAGGTTGGACATATAGTAGGTGTAACGCTCTCTTTGCTCGGAGAATTGTTCGCAAATCAGTTCAAACAACGCTTGTTTGGCATGGCCATAACCATAGCCTCCCGCTTCATAGTTTTGTTTCATTTTTGCCAATTGAGGCTCAGAAGCCATGAGTTTGTAAATGGCAAAACAATTACAGCTTGCCCAATCTTTTGGATCCTCAAGGGCAGTGCTATCCGTTTGAATGGACATGATTTGTTTTCGCAAGGCTTTATCGGTTTGAAATATATCAATTACATTGCCTTTACTCTTGCTCATTTTTTGACCATCCAGTCCTGGGATGAGCATGTTTTCTTTTTGAATTTTAGCTTCAGGGATGACAAAAACCTCGCCTATTTTAGCGTGCACCCTGGAGGCCACATCTCGGGTCATTTCAATATGTTGGAGCTGGTCTTTCCCCACAGGAATAATATTGGCATCATACAATAAAATGTCTGCAGCCATCAACATTGGGTAAGTGAACAAACCTCCATTGACATCTTCCAAGCGGTCCGCTTTGTCTTTAAAACTGTGCGCTAATTCCAATCGCGAAAACGGAAAAAAGCAGCTTAAATACCAAGATAACTCGGTGACTTGCGGCACATCACTTTGTCTGTAAAACACTGTTTTTTGGATGTCCAAGCCAAACGCTAACCAAGTTGCGGCGGTGGCATAAGTGTTTTGTCGAAGTGTTTTTGCATCCTTAATTTGAGTGAGCGAATGCATATCGGCAATAAATAGATAAGAATCATTTTTTGGGTCGTTACTCATTTCAATTGCAGGAACAATCGCGCCTAAAATATTTCCGAGGTGCGGGGTGCCTGTACTCTGTACGCCTGTTAAAATTCTTGCCATTTTCTATTTTTTATCCGAATGAATAGCAAAGGTACTTTTTTTGGGGCAATCGCTCAATTTTTTTAATCAATTAACATGTCATAGGTATTATAAATAAATTCAGTCGATAGTGAATCTGTAACAACATCAAATTTCAGATTTGTGAATTGAGCCCCACGACGACCAACACCTTTTTTATGTCTCACACTTTCCATTTTATTCCAGTGGTTCATAGATAAATGTAAAATAGCACACAATCCATCGCCTTGAATGTGAAAATATAAAGACTCATTTCCTTTATGTTGATTATACTTCTGAAGCCAGTAAGTAAGTTTTTCCATATCAACCGTATTTAACTGTTTTACTAATTCGTCTTTGTACATTTTTGAATCAGGTTCGTTAGTTTTAAATATTAAATTTTCATTATTACAATTAGGTCGGTCACAAGAAAAAAACCAAGTCGTTGACAAAAACAAAAATGTATAAATTAATCTGTATTTCATTATTCTAAGAAATTTGGAGATGGTTTATTGTGTGTTTCAGCACCTAATTTAACAAATACAAACCGAACCTGCTGCCTCAGCGCAAAGTCTCCGACTTTGAGCCACGTATTTAATAAAATGTAAAAACGATTCGAGTATATACCCAAACTTCTATTGCTTTTATATATTGTTGTATATTCGTACTTTCTGCATTATTCTCTTGAATGTAATCCAAGAGTGTTCCCGTCTCTGTCCATCAAAATTGACACAAAACCAAATTCTCCTATAGACATTTTAGGCCTTATTATTTTTCCTCCAGCTTGTTCTACTAAATTTTCTTCGATAGTACAATCTTCAGATTCAAAGTAAATAATGATGTTGTTGCTGTTTGGTACAAAATCTTCTTTTTCTACTAGTGCGCCAGTAATATTTAAACCTTTTGGGTCAAATGGAAAACCAGATTGTTTGCCAAATTGAATTGGGAAATCAACAAGTTTGATATTAAAAACAGTTTCATAGAACTCTTTAGCATTGTTTAAGTTTGAAACATTGATATCGAACCAGTTTACAGGGTTTACGTTTTTCATTTTTACAATTTTATATTTTATTGCTTTATAGCATTGCAAATATGCGATGACATTAAAATATAAAATTGTAAAAATGGGACAAGGCTAGTCTTTGTTATCAAAAATCATTGACATTTTTAAATCATCTCCGTAAAACTCTTTAGGGGTCAGTCCTGTAAATTCTTTAAAATCTTTAATGAAATGTGCTTGATCAAAATATTTGTTTTCATAAGCCAAACCAGTAAGACTCGAAACTTCCTTATTTAATAATGTTTTCAGCGTATTTTGAATTCTTATAGTTTTGGAAAGTTGTTTAGGACTTAATCCTATTATTGACGAAAATTTGCGACCTAATTGTCTTCTGTTAATATTGTTTTGCTTTGAAAGTTCATTTACTGAAAATTGTCCATTAGTTTCGAAAATGGTTTCAACTGTAGATTTTACAATATTATCAATAGTCTTTCTGTTGATTAATCGGTCTAGTAAGAATTTTTCGATTAACTCTATTCTTTCAGACGTAGAATTAGCGCTTAAAACTTTTACTCCAATTTCTTTCCCGTCTTTTCCAAAGAGTTTTTCTAGTGGTACAGCTGTATTTTGAATTTCTTTTATGGATATGTCTACAAAAGGTGAAAATCCGTTGGGGTGAAATCGAACTACAAAAGAACCAGTAATTCCAAGTGGCTCAACGACGTATGGACGTGTCAATTGTCCTATTAAAAAACATTTTGGTAGAACTATATTTTCTTTATTATTTACGTGATGTTTGTATGTGTCTCCATAATGAAAAATTAGTTTCATTGTGCCATCTGGAATAATAGTATTCTTTAAAGGAGTGTTTTCAAAAGTGCTTTCCAATGTCCAATAACATTTAATCCATTCTGCTAAATTTTGTTGTGGTTCAAATGTTTTATGATTCATTAAGTGTTTTCTTTTTAGACAGTTTTTGGGATATGATGTACAACGTGTTTGTATAAGAATAGTTACTTGTTTTAGGCACCTAGTTTAGTGAATAAAATCCAAATAGAAAGTCTGCGAGGACTTTCGTTGGTAGGCTAGAATTAGCAATAAATTATATACGGAGTTGTAAACAGTTTTTATACTAATTCAAGTAATTTTTCGGCATTAATTACTTTAGCAAATTCAATATTTAGATTTGCTAAAGTAGTTTGGTGAATAATTTCAGAATCAAAGCGTTCTCCGTTTATTCCAATTCGATCAAATGCTGCAGTAGCATCAGATATAAGCAAAGTGTCAAACCCGAAATTCCCTGCCATTCTTGTAGTTGTTGAAACACAATGGTTTGTTGTCAATCCGATAATCACCAATTTAGTTATTTCTTGTTTTTCCAGTCTTTCTTTTAAGTCAGTTCCTATAAAAGCACTATTAACATCTTTTTTAATGACTGGCTCTCCGTTTATTGGTTTTACTTCATCTTTTATTTCAAATCCAGGATGTGATTCGTGTAATTTTGAATTCGGATTTTTTGAACTATGAACAATATGAAAAACGGGAAGTTTTAATTCTCTCCATTTCTTTAGTATTATTCCTGATTTTTCTTCAGCGTCCTTGTTATTTCTGTTTCCTCCCCAATATTCTTCTTCATCAAAACCTTTTTGAAGGTCAATCAAGATTAAGGCTGTATTTTGTTCTCATATACTCATTTATTTCGTTGGTTTTAAATTGTTTACAACGGCCTCGGCTATGATTAGTAACATCCCGTACGTAGGGTGCTATTGCTTATAGGTTTTGTTGGGCAATCGTTTTATTTCCATAGAAATTGAACTTAGTCTTCGTACAACTGAAGTCTATTTTTTACTGCATCTAATTCAGTTTGTAAATCATTTATTTTGTCCAATAAGTTCAGAACAGTATCAATACCTTCTAGATTTATATTAAGGTCTTTCTGCATCCGGACTACTTTTTCAACAACACTAATTTTGTCTTCGTGAATAAAATACGAATCTTCAATAGTTAGTATTTCAATAATGCCAAAATCATGTAATTCTGAGAATAATGAGACTTCGACTTGATAGTGTGCACACAGTTGGTTAACCAAGATTAATTTTTCTTTGCTCATTTGGATCTTAATTTTGCTAACTCATTAAATAACTCTTTTTCCTTTTCGTTTAGCTTAGTTGGTAGTTCTACATTATAAGTAATATATAAGTTTCCGAATTCTCCTTCTTTTTTATAAACAGGAAACCCCTTACCCTTCAATTTCACTTTTGTTCCGCTTTGAGTTTCGGGTTTTACTATCAACTTTACTTTGCCTTTAAATGTGTTAATAGTAATTTCTCCACCTAAAATCGCTTTGAATAAATCAATATCTACGTTGGCATACAAGTTGTCTTTGTCCCGTTTAAACTTCGTATGATTGGCAATTGAAAATTTAAGTATCAGATCTCCCTTGGGACCACCATTTAAACCTTCACCACCTTGGGTTTTTATTCTAATTACTTGTCCATTTCGCACTCCTGCTGGAATTGTTAGACGAATGTTCTTACCATTGATGGTTAGAGTGCGTTTATGTGTTTCATAAACATCTTTTAAGTCAAGTTGTAATTCTGCATTAAAATCTTGTCCCTTAAACTTAACATTCCCCCCTCTATTTCTTCCACCACTGAACATAGATTCAAAGAAGTCGGAATATTCACTTTCTGAAAAATTACTTGAGGATTGATCTTGATAACTTCCGTGCGATTGCTGTCTTTGTTGTTGTGCTTTATCAAATTCATCAGCATGTTTCCAATCTTTCCCATATTTATCATATTTCTTACGATTTTCTGTGTTACTCAGAACTTCATTGGCTTCATTAATTTCTTTGAATTTTTTCTCCGATTCCTTGTCGTTAGGATTTAAATCAGGATGATATTTACGAGCTAATTTCCGGTAAGTTTTTTTTATATCCTCTTGGGTTGATTTCTTTTCAATTCCCAGTATTTTATAATAGTCTATAAATGCCATTTAGATTATGTTGCTTTGATGAAATGATTTTATGTGTTCAATGTTGCCCAACTAGCGTATATACATCTTAAAGGTGTGCGTATTTCCATCATATTTAGTGCTGTGTCCCACACTACATCCCAAATCGACATGTAGTGTTGAACTTTTGGTTTTATAACATTCATCTCCATAGTTTTTATTTTTAAAATCACCGCATACACGCACATCGCCGTATAACTACAGTATTTAATATCTTACTTGAAAGTTGAATTGGTTAATAGAAGAATCAGATTTGAGGTCTAAATTCGAGATAAATGTAGCAAAAATTATTTAATTGCGGAGAGATAGGTGTCAATTTTAACTGAAAACATCACTAAAATGGGGTTCTGTTTTTCTGAATAGCAGTAAAATCATTTTTTTGGGCAATAGCTCAATTTTTTTAGTAGTTTTGAATGTGATTAAAATTATAAAATATCCGTTGTGGATTTTGTACAGAATTTGGTTCTATGTGTTGGTCGCATTACCTATTCTCATCATGTTCCCATTTTTGTTTTTGTCTGTATTAAAACAAAAATGGTATCCTTACTTTTTCAAACTTGCGCGCATTTGGGCCAAGTGCATTCTTATAGGAATGGGATATTTTTGGACAGTGAAGCGTGCTGAGCCCCTAGTAAAAGGGCAGAGCTATGTGTTTGTAGCCAACCACACCTCCATGGCAGACATCATGCTCATGTTGGTAGCGTTTAAAAACCATCCTTTTGTGTTTATTGGTAAAAAAGAATTGGCTAAAATTCCACTCTTTGGATTCTTTTATAAACGTACCTGTATTTTAGTAGATCGAAGCAGTCCAAAAAGTCGAAAAGCCGTTTTTATCAGAGCTCAAAACCGCATCAAAGAAGGATCAAGTATCTGTATTTTTCCAGAAGGTGGCGTCCCAGAAGAGTCCATTGTTTTAGACCGTTTTAAAGCAGGGGCATTCCGACTCGCTATCAATCATAAAGTACCTTTAGTACCCATGACGTTTTTTGACAATAAAAAACGCTTGTCCTATACCTTTTTTAGTGGAAGCCCAGGAAAAATGCGCGTACAAGTACATCCCACAATCTCCACTGAAAATTTAACCATTGAGGACACTGCGGAATTAAGTGAAAAAGTTTTTAGCCTCATTTCAAATTCCTTGCAAGCTGATTTAAAGGCATAAAAAAATCCCGACGGATCGGGATTTTTAATGAAGTTTATTTGTTTTAAGCGTCTCCTTTCAAAACTACTTTTATCTTTTCTTCTAGCTCATCCATCAACTCTGGATTGTCTTTAATCATTTGCTTTACAGCATCGCGACCTTGACCGAGTTTTGTGTCTTCATAACTAAACCATGAGCCACTTTTCTTAACGATTTCATGTTCGACAGCCACATCTAAAATTTCACCTACTTTAGAAACCCCTTGACCATACATAATATCAAATTCTGCCAATCGGAACGGCGGTGCCACTTTGTTTTTTACAACTTTAACACGTGTTTTATTTCCTAAAACATTTCCGTCACTGTCCTTTATTTGTGTCGAACGACGAATGTCTAAACGGATAGAAGCATAAAACTTCAAGGCATTACCACCTGTTGTTGTTTCAGGATTTCCGAACATCACTCCAATTTTTTCACGCAATTGGTTAATGAAAATCATCGTACAGTTTGTTTTACTAATAGACCCTGTCAATTTTCTTAAGGCTTGAGACATTAAACGGGCATGAAGTCCCATTTTAGAATCGCCCATTTCCCCTTCAATTTCACTTTTCGGTGTCAATGCAGCCACAGAATCAATCACTACCATATCAATCGCTCCAGAACGCACCAAATTATCGGCAATTTCAAGCGCTTGCTCGCCATTGTCAGGCTGAGAAATAATAAGGTTGTCAATATCAATTCCTAAGTTTTGAGCGTAAAAACGGTCAAAAGCATGTTCAGCATCAATAAAAGCTGCAATACCGCCCGCTTTTTGGGTCTCAGCAATTGCATGTAATGTCATGGTTGTTTTTCCTGAAGACTCAGGACCGTATATTTCTATCACACGACCTCTAGGATAACCACCAACGCCCAAGGCGATGTCTAGCCCTAAAGATCCAGAAGAGGTCACTTCCACATCTACCACAGGGGCATCACTCATTCTCATTACGGTGCCTTTGCCATACGCTTTGTCAAGTTTGTCTAAGGTAAGCTGGAGGGCTTTTAATTTTGCATCTTTTTCGCTGCTCATAAGTCTTTTGTATCTAGTTCTTTTCTTCTTGCTAAAATAGCATATCTTTTGGAAAGTTTGAAAATTTTAACGAACCTTTTTGTAATATTTATGAAACGCTTTACATTCCCTTTTACCGAGGGTGTTCTAAAAATTATTACCTTTGCATTTCAATTAGTATAAACTTAAAATTAGTATAGCATGCAACTGTACAATACGTTAAGCAATATTGAAAGAGCGGAACTCATCCAACAGGCGGGCAAAGAACGTCTGACGGTCTCTTTCTATAAGTATTCAAAAATTAACAACACCGAGTTGTTAAGAAACCACTTATTTCTGTTTTGGAATAGCATTGATGTTTTAGGGCGAATTTATGTCGCGCACGAAGGAATAAACGCACAACTTTCCGTTCCTGCGGATAACTTTGAGGCGTTTAAAACCCATTTAGACACCATTGATTTTCTAGAAAACGTACGTCTTAACATCGCTATTGAACACGATCTATTTTCGTTTTTAAAACTAAAAGTCAAGGTGCGTGATAAGATTGTGTCCGACGGTTTGAACGATGCTACTTTTGACCCTTCAGACATAGGGACACACGTAAATGCTTCAGAATTTAATGCGCTTATTGAAGATGAAAACACAGTAGTGGTTGACATGCGCAATCATTACGAGAGTGAAATTGGTCATTTTAAAAATGCCGTCACTCCCGATGTAGATACGTTTAGAGAATCCTTGGATTTAATTGAAGAAGACCTCAAGGATCATAAAGAAACCAAAAAATTGGTCATGTACTGTACTGGCGGTATCCGTTGCGAAAAAGCCAGTGCCTATTACAAGCATAAAGGCTTTAAAAATGTGTACCAACTAGAAGGTGGGATTATCAATTATGCCCGACAAGTTGGAAATGAAAAAATAGAAAATAAGTTTATAGGAAAGAATTTTGTATTTGACCAGCGCCGAGCTGAAAAAATCTCTGACGATGTCATTGCGAGCTGTCACCAATGTGGCGAACCTGCAGACATTCATGTCAATTGTGCCAATGAAGCCTGTCATTTACTTTTTATCCAATGTGATTCTTGTAAAGAAAGTATGGAAAACTGCTGTTCTACCAATTGTATGGACATCAGTCGCATGTCGTTTGAAGAGCAAAAAGCACTGCGAAAAGGGCAAGGAAATAGCAATGATATTTTCAAAAAAGGCCGTGCAGATCATTTGCCCTACAAGAAAGATTTAAGAAATATTTTTGCGACACTGGCTAAGTCATAGCATTCTTAATTTTAGAGAATACCATAAGTTTTTGTAAGTTCATAAAATAGCGTTCGCCTCATTTTTTAAGTCCTCAAATAATCTTATATTTACGTTTTAGATCATAGAGTTAACTCGCATTTGTAATGCTCATGCATTGACAAATTCAATATATATAAATTATGGGATGTACAAGCTGTTCAACAGGGAAAGACGGTCAGCCAAAAGGCTGTAAAAACAATGGAACATGCGGAACCGATAGCTGCAATAAGCTAACGGTTTTTGATTGGCTTGCGAATATGACACTCCCTAATGGCGCAACCCCCTTCAATTGGGTAGAAGTCCGTTTTAAAAATGGACGGAAAGTATATTATAAAAACACTGAAAATTTAACTCTAAGTATCGGCGATGTGGTGGCAACACAAGCAGCATCGGGACATGATATAGGTATGGTCACCCTATCGGGCGAATTGGTAAAGGTTCAAATGAAACGAAAGAAAATTTCTGAGACCCCTGAAGAACTTTTTAAAATTTACCGCAAAGCCTCTCAAAGAGATATAGATATCTGGGTTGAAGCCAGAGATAAAGAAGAACCGATGAAAGTCAAAGCAAGACAATTTGCCATTGACCTAAGGTTGAAAATGAAAATTTCTGACATTGAATTTCAAGGTGATGCTAGCAAGGCAACTTTTTATTATACAGCAGATGAACGCGTAGATTTTAGAGAGCTCATCAAATTATTTGCAAGAGAATTTAGAACCCGAATTGAGATGAAACAAGTAGGCCTGCGACAAGAAGCAGCGCGACTTGGAGGCATTGGTTCTTGTGGGCGTGAACTTTGTTGTTCAACGTGGCTGACGGACTTTAGATCTGTAAACACCTCTGCAGCACGCTACCAACAATTGTCCTTAAACCCTTTAAAATTAGCTGGTCAATGTGGTAAATTGAAGTGTTGCTTAAATTATGAATTGGATTCATATCTAGACGCCTTAAAAGCATTCCCAAAAACAGAAGTCAAACTAAGAACCGAAAAAGGTACAGCTGTTTGTCAAAAAACAGATATTTTTAAAGGGCATATGTGGTATGCCTATGAAGGTGAATGGATGAATTGGCACAAATTAACTACAACTCAAGCCAACGAAATTATTGCCCTAAATACTAAAAATGAAAAGGTGGCGAGTTTAGAAGATTATGCAATTGATTTAGTTGAAGATACTAAAGTTGATTTTGAAAACGTTGTGGGTCAAGATAGTTTAACGCGATTTGATGCCCCTAAAAATCAAAATCGTAAAAATAATAACAGACGTAAAAAGAACAACAAAAACAGTAGAAATAACAAAAAACCTAGACCTCAGAATAACAATGCAAAGTAAATCAGTATTATGGATCTTTCTTTTTGCTTTTGTAGCATTTTCATGTCAGCAAAACAAAACGTTTGACACCTATACATCTATTCCAGACAGTTGGGATAAACAACAAACAATTAGATACGATTTTATAGCCCCCGACACTATAAACCCATATAATTTATTCATCAAATTAAGAACAACTTCAGCTTATAAGTTTAGTAATTTATTTTTGATCGTTGAATTAGATTATCCAAATGGAAAAGTTACAAAAGATACTTTAGAATTTCTTATGGCCAAACCAAATGGAGAACTACTTGGTTCGGGGTTTACATCAGTAAAAGAACACAAACTGTGGTTCAAAGGCTACAATCAACCTTTTGTGTTTAGCGAAGAAGGGAACTACAAAATCCAAATTCAACAAGCAATGCGCCATCGGGGAGAACCTAACGGGGTTGCACAACTCGAAGGAATTATTGACGTTGGGTTTAGTATTGAACCCCTAAATAAATAGATATTATGGCAAGAAAAAAGGCAGCATCTCCTAATTTTTTAAAACCGATTCGTTGGTTTTGGATGTGTTTCTTAGCAGCTGTTTTAGGAGTAGCCATCATTTTTATTTCGGCGTCTTTAGGGCTTTTTGGAGAAATGCCAGACACCACTGCTTTAGAAAATCCACGGACTAATTTAGCCACCGAAATTATTTCTTCTGACGGCGAAACCTTGGGGAAGTTTTACTACGAAGACAATAGAACCCCCGTAGCTTATAGTGAGCTGCCCAAACATCTTGTGGACGCTCTTATTGCGACCGAAGATATACGGTATTTTGACCATGCAGGGATTGATGCTAGAGGAACGTTAAGAGCCTTTGCCTTTTTAGGAAAAAAAGGAGGAGCAAGTACGATTTCTCAACAACTAGCACGCCAATTATTTGTAGGTGTTAGGTCTAAAAACAAACTAGAAACGGCGACTCAAAAAATAAAAGAATGGGTCATTGCCACACGTTTAGAACGGCAATACACCAAAGAAGAAATTATTGCCCAATATTTTAATATCTATGATTTTGGAAATAATGCCGATGGCATTCGTTCTGCATCCAGAATTTATTTTGGAAAAGAACCCAAAGCCTTAAGTATCGATGAATCTGCGATGTTAGTAGGGATGTTTAAAAATTCTTCACTTTACAATCCACGCCCAAAACGAAATCCAGAAGGCACCAAAAACCGCCGAAATGTGGTGTTAAGCCAAATGGCTAAATATGGATTTATTAAAGAAAAATTAAAGGATTCGCTTCAACAATTGCCTTTAGGACTCAACTATTCTCCGGAATCACATCGCGAAGGGATTGCAACCTATTTTAGAGCCTACCTTCGTCGATTTATGAAAGAATGGGTCAATAATCCTCAAAACACCAAACCTAATGGGGATAAATATAATATATATAAAGACGGTTTAAAAATTTACACAACGATAGACGCGCGCATGCAAACATTTGCAGAAACAGCAACCAAGGAACACATGGCTAATTTACAAGCAGAGTTTTTTGTTCAAAATACGCGAAGACGAAATCGAACGGCGCCCTTTCTAGATTTAGAACCAGAAGAAATTAAGAGCTTGTTAAAGACAAGCATGCGCCGTTCCGAACGCTGGCGTAAAATGAAATATGATCTTAAAAAATCAAACAAAGAAATTATAGCCTCGTTCAAGAAGCCAGTGCCAATGAAAATATTTTCATGGACAGCAAAAAATAATGAGATAGATACCATCATGACACCTATGGATTCTATGCGTTATTATAAATCTTTTTTAAGAGCTGGAATGTTATCCATGGAGCCTCAAACAGGCCATGTAAAAGCTTGGGTTGGCGGTGTCAATTACAAACACTTCCAGTACGATATGGCCAAACAAGGAAAGCGACAAGTAGGGTCTACCTTTAAGCCTTTTGTGTATGCAGCTGCAATTGATCAACTTCACTTATCGCCTTGCGATACCTTTCCAAAATCTCAAATTACGATTGAAGCCATGAAACACGGAAACATGAAGCCTTGGTCGCCCAAAAATTCTGGTGGTAACTATGGAGGATTTGAAACCCTCAAATCCGCTTTGGCAAATTCTAGAAATACCATCACAGCACGCCTGATGAATGAAATCGGACCCCAACCTGTCATCAATTTAGCACGAAGTTTAGGAGTTGAGCAGAACATCCCCGCAGTACCATCAATCGCTTTGGGAACCCCTGACTTAAGTGTGTACGAAATGGTAGCAGCATACTCTACGTTTGCAAATCAAGGCGTGTATACCAAGCCTGTTATGGTCACTCAAATAGAAGATAAAAACGGGACGATACTTTATCAAGATGCACCAGAAACAAAAGACGTTCTTAGCAAAGAGGTGGCCTACGTCACGGTTAAATTGATGGAAGGCGTTACACAGTTTGGTTCTGGTCAACGTTTGCGACACTCTGCGCTTAAAGATAAAATAGAATATAAAGAAATTGTTACGGGCTACCCTTATGAATTCACGAATCCGATTGCTGGAAAAACAGGCACCACACAAAATCAAAGTGATGGCTGGTTTATGGGGATGGTTCCCAATTTGGTTACAGGGGTGTGGGTCGGAGGAGAAGACCGTGCCACTCATTTCAAAACAATCACCTACGGACAAGGTGCTGCCATGGCGCTTCCTATATGGGCAAATTACATGCGAAGCTGTTATGCTTTAGAAGAACTAGGGATTTCAATAGAGGATTTTGTGGCACCTGAAAACCTCACCATTGAAGTGGAATGCGAGCCCATAATTGAAGAGGGAGAACCGATTCCTCAAGACACGACGCCAATTACACCAGACATCGATTTCTAGTGAAATCGCTCAATTAATAAGATTATTTTTGTACTTTTTTATCCTAAATTAAAACAATGATAAATAAACAAGTAGCAGACGTAAAAGAAGCTCTCGATGGTGTCTCCAGCGGAATGACCTTAATGCTTGGTGGTTTTGGATTGTGTGGAATTCCCGAAAATGCAATTTCTGAACTGGTTGCCATGGACATTAAAGACCTTACCTGTATTTCTAACAACGCAGGCGTTGATGATTTTGGACTTGGATTATTGCTCCAAAAACATCAAATCAAAAAAATGATTTCGTCCTATGTTGGCGAAAATGATGAGTTTGAGCGTCAAATGCTTTCAGGAGAGTTGGAAGTAGAGCTGATTCCGCAAGGCACCTTAGCCGAACGCTGTCGTGCAGCGCAAGCAGGGTTTCCAGCCATTTACACACCAGCAGGTTACGGAACAGAAGTAGCTGAAGGTAAAGAGACCCGTGAGTTTGATGGAAAGATGTATGTTTTAGAAACGGCTTTTAAGTCCGATTTTTCTTTTGTGAAAGCATGGAAAGGCGATGCGGCAGGAAATTTAATATTTAAAGCCACCGCCAGAAATTTTAATCCGAATATGTGTGGGGCGGCGACCATTACGGTGGCTGAGGTTGAAGAATTAGTCCCTGTTGGTTCTCTGGATCCCAATCAAATTCACATTCCTGGTATTTTTGTACAACGCATTTTTCAAGGAAAAGATTATGAAAAACGCATTGAAAAACGAACCCTAAGACAAAAATCATAAGTATGTTAGACAAAAATGGTATTGCTAAACGTATTGCAAAAGAAGTCCAAAATGGATATTATGTAAATCTTGGTATTGGAATTCCCACCCTAGTGGCTAATTACGTTCGTGAAGATATTGAAGTTGAATTTCAAAGTGAAAATGGCATCTTAGGAATGGGTCCTTTTCCTTTTGAAGGACAAGAAGATGCCGACCTCATTAATGCAGGAAAACAAACCATTACCGCCCTTGATGGTGCTAGTTTTTTTGACTCTGCGACCAGTTTTTCAATGATTCGCGGTAAGCATGTGCACCTCACAATTTTAGGGGCGATGGAAGTCTCAGAAAATGGAGACATTGCCAATTGGAAAATCCCAGGCTATATGGTCAAAGGCATGGGCGGTGCAATGGACTTGGTGGCTAGTGCCGAAAATATTATTGTAGCCATGATGCACACCAATAAAAAAGGAGAGTCTAAGCTTTTAAAACGTTGCTCGTTGCCGCTGACGGGCGTTGGATGTGTCAAAAAAATCGTAACCAATTTAGCAGTTTTAGAAGTCACAAAAGGCGGTTTTAAACTCTTAGAACGCGCTCCTGGAATTTCTGTAGAAACCATTGAACAAGCTACGGAAGGACATCTTATTATTGATGGGGTGGTGCCAGAAATGGAGTTGTAATCCCTTTGATATGGCTTTTATTAAGATGAAGATATAAAGTCTACAAAACTTAGCGGAATAATTTTTGTAGAAACCATTCAACAAATGACCGAGGGACTACTCATTCTCGAGATCGACCCAAAAATAAAAATATAATTTTTTGTTTAAAGTTTAGACATTAAAACTAAACTTTAAGAATAACTAAAAATGAAGAATATTATTTTAAGAGGAATCACTTTTTATTTTAATGCATTAATTTAGAGTGTGTTAGAACTTCATAAGATTATACGGCATAAGGGATGTTATCACTATTAAATAGTTCTGCAAAACGTGTAAGTATATAACGGAATCGTTTGCGATAAAAAATGTAAGCATTACACAATACCAGCCTTTTAACACTATAGATGATGTATAAAAACTTATATGTTATTACAATTTAGCCCAACAATATTCTTGAAAATAGGTTTTTAAGAACCGTTTAAGACACGGTGTATAGGGTTTAATCTTATTATAATCAGATTGTTAGCCAAAATTTTCTTAAGAATTATAATTATTTTAAAATTGTATGTTTTTTGTATGGGTAAAATCTTTTAGCATAAAATGATTAGTAAGTAGCTTTAATAGTAACTCAAAACTAAACTACTTATGAGAAAAATGTTCTTAAAAATTCTAGCACTGTTTTTTGTAGCTTTTACTGGCGCACAAAATATAGATGTTAGTGGAATTGTAAATGACAATACTGGAGTTCCCATTCTAGGAGTAAATGTCATTGAAATAAACACAAATAACGGTACGATTACCGATTTTGATGGGAATTTTAGAATAACAAATGTTAGAATTGGCTCAACACTTTCTGTGAGTTATATTGGATTCATAACGAAAGAAATTTTGATTACCGATAATTCAAAATTAACAATTCAGTTAGAAGAGGACTTGGCACAATTAGACGAAATCGTAGTGATTGGTTATGGAACGCAGAGGAAAAAAGAAATTACAGGAGCTGTTACGGTTTTAGGCTCTAAAGCGATTGAAAAATTAAATCCAGTGAGAGTAGAACAAGCTTTACAAGGCCAAGTTGCTGGGGTAAATGTAACCTCTAACTCAGGTTCACCAGGAGCAGATTCAAATATTAGAATTCGGGGTATCTCAACGAATAGAGATAGCCGACCTTTAATATTAGTCGATGGAAACGTTATAGAAGATTTGTCTGTAGTCAATCCAAGCGATATTAAAAGTATCAATATTTTGAAAGATGCCACCGCTGGGATTTACGGAGTTCGTGCAGCGAATGGGGTTATCTTAATTACTACTAAATCAGGAAGAAAAAACTCTGAATTAAAATTTCAATTTGACTCTTACACAGGAATTCAACAGACGAGTAAAAAATTAGAACTATTAAACCCAACAGACTTTGCTATCTATGTAAACGATGCGGCAGATGCTACTAAGTTTTTTGTGTACCCACAGACAGGTACCGATTGGCAAGACGAAGTTTTTGAAACGGCCATCATTTCTAATGTGAATTTGAGTGCTAGTGGCGGTACAGAAAAATCAGCCTACTCATTTGGAGTTTCTTATTTGGATCAAGACGGAATTGTAGGTCGAGAGAAATCTAATTATAATAGACTCACTGCTAGACTAAATTATCAATACGATATATTAGATAATTTAAAACTAACGGCTACAGTACTGCACACTACTTCAGAAAAAAACAACTTAGCAGAAGGAGGTATTGGTGCAGTTTTATACAATGCAGTCAATATCAATCCGAATCTAGCAGTTAGAGATGCGGAGGGTAACTATTCTTTAGCAACAGACATATTACAGGCTGAAATTGTTAATCCATTAGCGCAAGTAGCTAATAATTATAACACGACTCGTCTATCTAGAGTGAGTGGTACTTTAGGCTTAGACTATACATTTTGGGATCACTTCACAGCAAGCTCAAAATTCCAAATTAACCACGCGAACGTTCGCAATGATATATTTAGACCCGAGGTTGATTATGGTAATGGGAAATCATTAACTTTGATTGATGAAGCTAATGATATTAACATATTTAAAAATGAAGTCGTTGATAATGGCGAAGATTTTGATGATTATACTTGGGATAATTATATTACTTACGAGAACACTTTTAACGAAAAACATAATTTAACTGTATTATTAGGAACCTCTATTTATAGAACAAAAGGCTTTTATTATGGTTATAATTTAACATCGGAAAACGGGAATGACTCACCAGACCAATCCGTATGGGATTTAGGAAAGGCGGATTACCGTTTTACGGATGCTGAGTTAGAGTTTGGAGCTGGTCAGTTTGAAAGTCGTCTGTATTCATTATTCACTAGAGTACAGTATAACTTTAAAAGTAAATATTTAATTTCAGCGGTATTGCGTAGGGATTTATCCTCAAAATTCTCAGAAATTAACAACAACAATGTAGGTTATTTCCCGTCGGCCTCAGTTGGTTGGAATGTATCCGAAGAAGAGTTTTTAAAAGACAGTTCTTGGTTAAATACTTTAAAAGTAAGAGCCAGTTATGGGGTAATTGGAAACGATAGAATTCCAGATTTTAGCTATGTGTCTATCTTAGATGGAGAAGCTACTTACGATCCTGGAGAAATAACAGTAAGAGACGATTTAATTGATGGAGTTGCCATTGGCGGAATAGGAAATCCAAATTTAAAATGGGAAGAACAAACAGCAAAAAATATAGGGTTTGATGCGAGTTTGTTCAATAACAAGATTAATGTTTCAGCCGATTTATTTTCTAAGGTAACCGATGATTTGTTAATTAACCCTCCAGTTTCAGGATTAGTTGGTGCTTCTGGCCCAGGTTCTGTATTGCCTTTTTTTAATGCAGGTTCAGTAGAAAATAAAGGAGTAGAGTTTAGTGTCAATTATAATGATAGCTTTAGTGATAGTTTTAAATTTAACATTGGATTCAATTTTACAACCTTAGATAATGAGGTGTTGTCAGTAGATGTAGGAGGTAATGGAATTGTTTCTAGTGGAGAATTTGGGGTAGGTATTAGCCAGACGGGTATCGCACGCATGCAAGCAGGTATGCCAATGGGCTACTTTTACGGCTACCAAACAAATGGGATATACCAAACACAAGTAGAAATAGATGCTTTAAATGCAAATGCTCCTGCAGCTGCCACAGGGGGACAATATCATGATGGTGTAGCACCAGGAGATTTAAAATTCGTAGATACTAATGGAAATGGCTATATAGATGCTGACGATAGAACAAATCTAGGAGATCCCATAGCAGATATTACAATGGGCTTAAACATAGGGTTTACGTATAAAAATATAGACTTTAATGCCAATGCATTTGCTTCTATAGGAAACGATATGGTCAGAGATTACGAGCGTAAAGATTTATATGCGAACAGAGGAACCTATATGCTAGACAGATGGCAAGGTGCTGGAACAAGCAACTCGGTGCCAAGAGCTGTCGCAGGCGCATCCGTTAACACCGATCTATTCTCAGATTTTTATGTAGAAGATGCCTCGTTTTTACGTTTGCAAAACGTTCAAATTGGCTATTCGCTTAATTCAAAAATATTATCCAATCTTGGATTAGATAAATTCAGAATTTATATATCAGGAAACAACCTATATACGCTCACAGATTATTTAGGCTATGATCCTTCAGCAAGTAACGGAGACCCAATTGGCTCTGGAGTAGATAAAGGTTTTTACCCTGTAGCCAGTTCATATCTTTTAGGCATTAATTTAAATTTTTAATAATCATACTATGAAAAAAATATTTAAAACAGTAATGGTTTTCTCGCTTGTACTTTTAAGTGCATGTGACGACTATGTCGAATTAGATCCAATTGCGCCAGATGCAGACAACTATTTCAATAACGAACAAGAGTACGAAAACGGATTAATTGGCGCTTACGATTTGTTACAATCCTCTTTTTGGAACGTATTAACAGGGATTGTGGCTTCAGACGATTATGCAGCAGGGGGAGATTCTTTTAATTACGATCAACCAACGCTTCAAAATGTCAATCTAATGATTCAAACTCCTTCGGATAACAATCAGTTAAGAGACATTTGGAATTTAATGTATGCAGGTTTAAACAGAACTAATTACCTATTAGAATTTAAAGATAAAACGGATTTTAATGGTAAAGAGCAAATTATAGCACAAGCTTATTTTTTAAGAGCTTATTATACGTTTGAATTGGTTAAGTTTTTTGGAAACGTACCCTTAAAGGTAGAAATACGTGACGGTGTCCCTAGAATTGTAGATCAACGTGTAATTACTGGTGAGCAATACGATATCAACAGAACCGAAAGCATTTCGGCAGCGTACAGCTTAATTGAAGAAGACTTAAAAGAAGCCATTCTTAATTTGCCAGAAGTTCAAAGTGATATACACAAAGCAACTAAAGGCGCAGCGCAAGCGTTATTAGGTAAAGTGTATTTATACCATGGCACTTTTGATGCTACTAAATTTGCAGAGGCTGCATCCATATTTTCAGAAGTTATTGGGAAATACAGCTTAAAAACAGGAGATGATTATTTAAACCTATTTGAAAGCAGTGCTGAAAATGGTTCAGAATCTGTTTTCGAAATTCAATATACTGGAGTAGAACCCGCAGATTGGGATTGTATTATCTGTAGCGAAGGAAGTTATTTCCCTAAGTTTTGTGGACCGAGATCTCCTTACGACAATCAAGTATATGATACAGGATGGGGCTTTTGCTTGCCATCACAAGAGTTATATGACTTATTTGATGCCACCGATTTAAGAAGAGAGGTTACTTTTTACGATTTAAGAGACCAACAAGATTCGTACTCTCCAGGAAGAGACGATACAGGTTTTTTTAATAAAAAATACATGCCTCGTAAAGCAGATGAAAGAGCAGGATCAGATCCTTTAAATTATGCAAACAATTACCGTGCTATTCGTTACGCAGATGTGTTACTAATGGCTGCAGAAGCTGATGTTCAAAGTGGTGGTGCCAATGCTGAAAATTATTTAAACCAAGTTCGATTTAGAGCATACGGAGATAACAGCTATGACTTTACATCAGCTGAAGGCGATATCCTGGATGCTATCTATTTAGAAAGACGCAAAGAATTAGCAGGCGAAGGACACCGTTTCTTTGACCTCGTTAGAACCAACAAAGCAGCGGCTGCAATTCTAGGGTTTACAACTAACAAAAATGAAGTATTCCCAATTCCATTGATAGAACTAAAATTAGCAAACGCAGTAGGCAGATGGGGACAAAATCAAGGATATTAAAAAGTATTAACTCAAAAAATTAAAAAAATGAAATTATTAAAAAACGGAATGTATCTGATATTAGTGCTTTTATTAAGCACTACGATCTCTTGTCATGAAGATGACGAAATGACTAACACTATTGGTGGTTTAGATTTTGTAATCGCAACACTAAATGCTGAAGGAAACAAAACAGGGGTATTAGCCTCAACAGTTCCTGGAGATAACAGGACAGTCTACACTGTAGACTTTGGAGCAACAGCTGATGACGATACAGACGTGTTTGAGACAAGTGGACCAATGGTAACGTATACCTATCCAAATGAAACAGCTACGTATATGCTAACAGTAACGGCATCTTTTCCAGGACAAAATGACGTTTCAATAAGCAAAGAACACACAGTAGTTGAAGCAGCACCAACAGGAGATGCTTTAACGGGTACGTGGAGATTAGCACCAGAATCAGGGGCACTTGGTATAGGTCCAGAGTTAGACAATGTATCTTGGTGGTCAAACACAACAGATGATCTTACAACAAGAGCATGCTTATTTGATGATGAGTATATATTTGGTGCAGATGGATCTTTCCAAAATGTACTGGGAACAGATACATGGTTAGAAGCTTGGCAAGGGGTAGTAGGAGAAGAGTGTGGCACACCAGTTGCTCCACATGATGGAACAGCAACAGCTACTTATGTATACAATGGAGCAGCTGTTACAATCAATGGTAAAGGAGCTTTCCTAGGCTTGGCTAAAGTTGTCAATGGTGCAGAATTAGCAAGTCCTGCGGATGCGGCAGACTCAATTACCTATATAGCCGCGCTTTCAGATGACGGAAACACTTTAGAATTAGATATTGAAGTTGCAGGGGGAGGATTTTGGTCTTTCAAACTCGTAAGAGATCTAGGTATTCAAGGAACTTGGAAATTAGTACCAGAAGCAGGATCACTTGGTATAGGTCCAGAGTTAGACAATGTATCTTGGTGGTCAAACACAACAGATGATGTTACAACAAGAGCTTGCTTATTTGATGATGAATATGTATTTAATGCAGACGGATCTTTCCAAAATGTACTAGGAACAGACACATGGTTAGAAGCTTGGCAAGGTGCAGTAGGCGAAGAATGTGGCGCACCAGTTGCTCCACATGATGGGACAGGAACAGCTACTTATGTGTACGATGAAGTAGCTGGAACCATTACACTTAATGGAGCGGGTGCTTTCTTAGGCTTGGCTAAAGTTGTCAATGGTATAGAAATAGGAAGCCCTGCGGATGCTGCGGATTCAATTACATACATAGCTGCACTTTCAGACGATAATAATACTTTGGAATTAGATATTGAAGTTGCAGGTGGAGGACACTGGTCTTTTAAACTAGCAAGGCAATAGGCGTATAATAACCATTTTTTTTAATAAATTAACATCCTCCATATACTTTTTATAGAGGATGTTTAATTTCATAGTGTTTCCTCAAACAGTTTGATACATTTTATGTTAACTTCTTTTTGTAAGTTAATTTTAGGGCAGGGCAATTTTTTAAGACTAAAACTGCTAAAGAAATATGTGTGTTATATATTTTAAACATGCCACAGAAATGGAGTTGTAGGGTTTACTACACGTTTCCTCTAGAATGAGATGTTATTTTTATAGCATCGTTCAGTTCTAAAAGATGATTTATGAATTCATCATTTGTTTCCGGACTGATATAAATTTCGTCGTGTTTCCCATATTTTATAATCAACCCCTTTCTGGCCGTGGCTGGTTTTAATCCCACCCACAGTGTTTTCCCTTTTACAATTTCTCGGATTTTCTTAACCTCAATACTTCCCTTAACGGGGCCACAATTATATTTTAAATGCGTTTGCGTGAGTTCATAGTAAGTTCCATAATAACTCCACAAGAGAAATCCACAGACGAGTAGCAACATATTTATAGTTACATAATTCCATTTATCAAGCCCTGTAACCAAGCCCTGGGTTACAATAGTCCTAACGCAAAATCCAACAGTTCCAAGAATTAAAGCCTGAAAAAAGACGTCTTTCCTACTTTTAAATTTAAGTGATGCCATTTATTGGTGTTTTAGAGTCCTTTAGGAATTGCCTCTATTAATGTTTTGGTATACTGTTTTTGAGGGGATTTATAAATAGCATCAGCTTCGCCAATCTCTTCTATTTTTCCATGATTCATGACCATTAATTGATCGGACATGAACTTTACAACTGCCAAATCATGGGAAATAAAAATATAGGTAAATCCATAATCTTCCTTTAGCACATTCAGTAAATTAAGAACTTGTGCTTGTACCGAAATATCCAATGCAGATACCGATTCGTCACAGATAATTAGTTTTGGCTCTACCGCAATGGTACGTGCAATGCCAATCCGTTGCCGTTGACCTCCAGAAAATTCATGAGGATAGCGATCAAAATGCGACGCCTCTAAACCTACCTTTTCTAAAATCTCAATAGTTTTTGCTTTGCGTTCAGCATCAGATTTAAACAGCTTGTGCACTTTCATGGGTTCCATAATTGCTTTTCCCAACGTTAGGCGCGGATTGAGAGAGGCATAGGGATCTTGAAAAATGATTTGAATTTCTTTTCGCAACGAGCGCATCTCTTTTTTGTTGAGGTTGGTAATGTCGTTGCCTTTATATTTTAGAGTGCCAGCCGTGGCTTTGTCGATCTGTAAAATGGCTTTTCCAAGGGTTGATTTCCCACAACCAGATTCACCCACAAGCCCCATTGTTTCTCCAGAAAAAACTTTAAAACTCACGTTGTCTACCGCCTTAAAAGCTATTTTTGTTCCAAAAAATGAAGATTTAGAAAAATATGTTTTTTCAAGATTGATCACTTCCAACAAGGGTGCCTGACTATAAATTTCTTTATGTTTCTCAGTCCGAGCGGCCTTTGAAATGACTTGCTTTGAAATAGTGTTTGATAAAAAGTTACTAATAGTAGGGAGTTGTTTCAAGCGCGATTTGAGGGTTGGACGGGCACCGATGAGCGCTTTTGTATAGTCCTCTTTAGGGGTTTTAAAGATAGATTTTGTGTCGCCACTTTCTACAATCTCTCCTTTATACATTACCAAAATCCGATCGGCAATTTCAGAGACCAAAGCCAAATCGTGACTGATAAAAATCACACTCATTTTAGATTCTTTTTGTAAGGTTTTTAATAGTGCGATAATGTCTTTTTGAACCGTCACATCCAAGGCCGTTGTGGGCTCGTCGGCAATCAAAACATCAGGTTTACACGCAATTGCCATGGCAATCATTACACGCTGCTGTTGCCCTCCAGAAATTTCATGCGGGTATTTTTTAAAGGTTTCGTTTGGTGTGGGAATTTTCACGTCATTAAACAAACGCATCACTTCGTTCTTTGCCTCCTTTTGCGTGATAGAAGTGTGCTGCAGCAAGATTTCTTGAACTTGTGTTCCACAGGGCATTGAAGGGTTCAAAGCACTCATAGGTTCTTGAAATATCATTGCTATTTTTTGCCCCCGAATCGCTTCTAGCTGTGTTTGTGAATATTGAAGAATGTCTTCATTTTTGAATGTAATTTCACCAGTACTAATCACACTATTTTTTGGAGGTAGTAAACCCATAATAGCAAGAGATGCTACCGATTTCCCACTTCCTGATTCGCCGACGATTCCAAGTATTTCATTTGGAAACAGATCGTATGATATGCCGTGCAACACTTCATTTAAACCTGTATTGGATTTAAAGGCAACGCGAAGGTTTTGAATACTTAAAACAGGTGATTGATTCATTGCTTAAATATAAGCAATTTCATCGGGTTCTAACAAGGCCTCTCCACGGAGTCTTAGAATAATTTGTGCGACTGCAATGGTGTCTTTTTGACAATAGGTCACTATCCGCTCAACATCATTTTCTTCATAGTACACCCGAAATATTTCACTGCCATCAATATCATCTTTTGGGGAGGGAATTCCCAAGACACTGGTCAATAATTTCAGGGAAGTATAATGTTTATAATCTCCAAATTTCCACAATTCAAGCGTATCAAGGTGTGGTACTTCCCAAGGTTTTTTCCCAAATAAATTCAGTTTTAAGGGCAGTTCTATGTTATGGATAATCATTCTTCGTGAGATGTAAGGGAAGTCAAATTCCTTTCCGTTATGCGCACAGAGTAAATGTTTTGGTTTTGAAAAATGGGTTTCAATAAGGGTTTTAAACTCTAAAAGAAGGGCGTGTTCTTCCCCATAAAACGAGGTAATTCTAAACTTACGTTCCGAATTTACAACCGTAAAATAGCCAACAGAAATACAGACAATCTTCCCAAATTCCGCCCAGATTCCAGCACGATCGTAGAACGCTTCTGGACTGTAATCTTCTTTGCGTTGGTATTTTGATTTCTGCTCCCAAAGCAGTTGTTGCTCTTTTGAGAGGTCTGAAAATTGAGCGGTTTCTGGAACCGTTTCAATATCTAAAAACAGTAGGTTTTCAAGGTTGAGTTTGTTGATCATTGGGTAACATTTTATAAGCTTCTTCAATATAAACACTGATATCGCCATTGTATGGGTCGTGTCCAAAAGATGCTTTTTCATGCCCTAGACGAACCACAATTAGATTATCGTCTGGCTCAACAACAACACATTGTCCTAAATGGCCCTCCATCATAAAAAATGATTTGTCATCAGTTTCTCGTAGCCACCATCCATATCCATATCGAGGACTCTCTTTAAACCTTGGTGTAATAGATTTAGCCACAAAAGCAGAATCCAACACTTGCTGATCATTCCATTTTCCGTGATCTTTGTAGAGTTTTCCAAAACGCGCAAAATCTTTTGCATTGGTTGCAATACAGCAGTAAGCTTTTACCATGGCATTAGCTTCATCGTCTATTTGCCAGAGAGCTTCATTTTCGCTTTCTAAGGGTATCAAAAAACTCTCAGAAAGGTAATCGTATAGTTTTTTGCCAGTCGCTTTTTCAATCACCATTGCTAGCAGCTGCGTGTCTCCACTTGCGTATTTGAAGGCCTGTCCAGGCTCTATTACGGTTGATAAGCTAAGGGTAAGGTCTTCTAAGTTTTCTCCGTAATACGCTTTTGTTGTAATAGAAAAAGGAGAGTAATAAGATTCATCCCAACTTGATCCCGAAGCCATTGACGCAAGATCTCCAACGGTCACTTTAGCTCCAATTCCTTCTTTGTATTGCGGGAAAAAATCACTTACGGGTTGGTCTAAACTTTTTATTGCGCCTTCCATTATTGCTTTACCCAAAAGCCCACTCACATAGCTTTTTGCCATTGAAAATGAATTGCTTCTAGAGTCTTCTCCGTAGCCGTCATAATAGGCTTCAAACAAAATGCTATCATTTTTAATAATTAAATAAGCGACTGTCCCTTGAGCCTTATGAAGGTCTAAAAGTTTTTTTGTGGCAGAAACTTTATTGTAGTCTTTATGTAGAGGCCATGCTTTTGAATCTCCTGTTTTGACAGTCTTGTTTTCAGAAAACTTGTAATCATCAAGGAATGCGGTTGTGTGTCCATTGAGGTATACGGTTCGGATCGCTTTTATAATATAATCAGTATCCGTAATGTAAAGTCCTGCGATTAATACTGCAAAGAGAATAAATAGGCGTGTTACGAACTTCTTCATTTATGTGGATTTATATTAATGTAAATATAAAGATAAATAAGACACACCCATAGGTCCTATTTTAGTAAATAAAATACGCCTCCCGAATAACTTGGAGCGGCATAAATAACCTTACCAGAAATTGCTCCTTCATATCCGAAGCTAACGCCCAATTTTTTAGAAAATTTCCAAGCGACTTCGCCACCTACACTGATGAATTCCACATTGTTTGCAAAAATGCTTCCACTGCTGTTTGAGGCATTTAAGGAGCCGTTTTTCAACGACTTCACTATAGTTGAACGGATTAAAAGTAATAATTTACGTCCAACAAAACTAGTCCCCGTTTCGAGTCCAGCTCTGATCTCATCTGAAAAATTTTCAGTTTTATTATTTAAACCTAAGTAGCCTTTACCATAAAAAGATTGCTTAAAAAGTGAAAAAGATGTGCCTGCATTGAACCGAAGTTCTTGGTTAAATTCGCCATCACCCGTTTGGTAACTTCCATCACTGCCTCCTTTGCTGTCTCCTGAAGGAAGCCCTAATGTTAGCGTTGCAGAAAAGGCGTACTTAGATTTTTTAAATAAACGGTATTCGATCCCTAAATCCATGTCTCCAAAACTGGAATGTTCTTCACCTTCTAGGATCGTTTCGTTTGTCACAGATGATACTTGATGGTTTTGGTATGATTTCACAAAAAACGGAATATAGGCAATCACATTCCAGTTATCGGAGAGCCCATATTTCCCATACAGATTTAGATTAAAAATACCTCGTGTGGCGTTGGGGTCAATTTTCCCCGAATTGGTGTAATGTTGGTCTGCTTCTAGCGACCAAGCACTCAGCTTAAAATATCCATTTCCTTTTTTTTCTAACCATTGTGCATGGGTGAAAAGTTGACAGGTAAATACGAATAGTAGGCTTAAAATAATTGATTTCTTCATAATTAGGGGGGTTATTGAATTTGACCTTCACCGACTTTTACGCCAAAGGGTTTGCACCAGTATAAGATGTAGCTATAATCATAAATACTAATTGTAGACGGTAAGTTGTAAAAATGAGCGCCTTGAAAAACAGTTACAGGGCCAATTTCGTAAGCATCCGCAATGGAGTTCGGATTGTTTCCAAGATAGATGTACAGTCCCGGCAAACTTGTAGAGGCTACATAATCATCTCCTAACGAAAGTCTCAGAATGTTATTTTCATCTTCATGTACTTTTAAAACATAGCTTCCTCCCAGTTCATAATTACTTCTAGTAACAATTGTACCTATAAATTCTATGGATTCTGTTAATGTAGCTGTCGATACAATTACATTGTCTTTATTGGTAATTGTCAGATTTTCTTCTGAAGTTGTCAGGGTAGCGGTAACGGTTGCAGTTCCAAATTCTATTCCAGTAGCCAGTCCATCTTCTGTAATTGCTAACACAGCAGGATCACTACTGCTCCAGCTTACATTAGGGTTTTCAATTTTTTCGCCTACATAATTAAAATAGTTCACCTCAAATTGATGGGCTGCGCCATTTTTTTTCAACTCTAATAAAGGGTTTGAAACAAAAATTTTAGGATCAACACGATCGTTGACTAAGTCTGTTTTTACACAGGAAAATAACGGTAGGATGCACACCGCCATGAGAATTACTTTTTTCATAATAGATTTTTAAGGGCAATGTAAATCTAATGAAAAATCCTAAATAAAAAACAACGATTAACTAATTTCAGTAAAAAAGAGGGTTCTAGCTTATGAGTTTCACGATATCTTTTGCAAAATAACTGGCGATAATATCAGCCCCTGCACGCTTAAAAGCCATGGTGGTTTCTAAAACCGCTGCATCGTGATTGAGCCATCCTTTTTCGCTAGCCGCTTTGATCATGGCATATTCGCCACTCACTTGGTAAGCCGCCACAGGCACATCAAATTCATTTTTAATTTCACGTAGAATATCTAAATACGCCAAACCCGGTTTGACCATTACAATATCGGCACCTTCATCGATGTCCATTTCAGTTTCTCTCAATGCTTCAAAACGATTGGCATAATCCATCTGATAGGTTTTTTTGTCTTTAGGAATATTGTCTGAATCTACGGGAGCAGAATCTAAAGCATCTCTAAAAGGTCCATAAAATGAAGAGGCATATTTAGCGCTGTAACTCATGATACCAGCATCAACATAGCCATCATCTTCAAAAGCTTCCCGAATACTTGAAATGCGCCCATCCATCATATCACTAGGCGCCACAAAATCGGCACCCGCCTCGATATGAGACAAACTCATACCAGTCAAAATTTCTACGGTATCATCATTTTGAATAATGCCCTCAGAAACAATTCCATCATGTCCATATATTGAATAGGGGTCCAACGCTACATCAGTCATGACCAACATTCCTGGACACACATTTTTGATTTTTTTTACTGCGCGTTGCATCAATCCATCTGAATTTAAAGCTTCAGTACCTTTGTTGTCTTTGAGTGCATCTGCTACTTTTACAAATACCAATACAGACTTTAATCCTAAACTCCAAAGCAGTTTTACTTCGGCTTCGAGGGTGTCCAAACTAAACCTAAAATAGTTGGGCATGGAAGGGATTTCAGACCTAACTCCTTTGCCTTCTACGACAAATAAAGGCACTAAAAAATCATTTGGTGTAAGGATGGTTTCTCTTACCAAACTACGGATTGATTCGTTGGTCCGTAAGCGTCTATTTCTTTTTATTGGATACATAATTAAACCCAGTTTTTAGGGGCTTTTAACACCCGCATTAATTGTTCTTCTCTACTGTTTGGCTCTGGATGATGGTCGTACACCCACTGTACGTGCGGGGGTAAACTCATCAAAATACTTTCGATTCTTCCATTTGTTTTTAATCCAAAAAGGGTGCCTTTATCATGAACTAAATTAAACTCAACATAGCGTCCTCTTCTAATTTCTTGCCAATTCCGTTCTTCAGATGTATAGGGTAAATGGATTCTTTTTTCTAAAATTGGGACATAGGCTTCTAAAAAGCTATCGCCTACTTCACTCACAAAACCAAACCACTGTTCCATACTCATGTTTTCTGTCGCCTTGCAGTAATCAAAAAACAGACCGCCAATCCCTCGGGCTTCGTCCCGGTGGCTGTTGTGAAAATACTCATCACAACGGTTTTTATAAGTGGGATAAAACTCAGGATTGTGTTTGTCACAAGCATTTTTACAAGTTTGATGAAAATGGATGGCATCGTCTTCAAATAGGTAATAAGGGGTCAAATCTTGTCCGCCACCAAACCACTGATCGATGACATCTCCTTGTTCATTATACATTTCAAAATACCGCCAATTCGCATGCACTGTGGGAGCCATCGGATTTTTTGGATGCAAGACTAAACTGAGTCCACAAGCAAAAAAATCAACATCGCCCACCTTAAAATAAGCTTGCATTGAGGCTGGTAGTTTTCCATGAACCCCAGAAATATTTACGCCTCCTTTTTCGAAGACTGCGCCATTTTCAATCACACGGGTGCGTCCGCCACCACCTTCGGGGCGTTGCCAAACATCTTCTTTGAAGGATGCAGTGCCATCAATTTCTTCAAGTTTTGAAGTGATGCTGTCTTGTAAGTTTTCGATGTATTTAAAGAATTTATCTTTCATTTTAAGGGATTTAATTTGATGATATAATTCCATGTCCAATGGACGTTCTTCTATAGTTTTAAATGTATTTTAAGCGTCTTTTCTGTAATATGACTTGAATTCAGCAATCACTTTTTAGCTTTTATATTCTTTTACAGCGTCAATAAATGCTTTCGCGTGATCAATAGGGATGTTTGGTAAAATTCCATGCCCAAGATTTACAATGTACTTGTCTTTCCCAAATTCATTAATCATTTGGTGTACCATTTTTTTGATTTCAGCAGGAGGGGATAACAATCTAGAAGGGTCAAAATTCCCTTGAAGCGTTACATTTCCACCTGTTAAATAACGGGCATTTCGAGCCGAACAGGTCCAGTCAATTCCCAAGGCCGAAGCATTTGATTTTGCCATGTCTCCCAAAGCAAACCAACATCCTTTTCCAAAAGCGATTACAGGGGCATTATCTTTTAAGGCCTCTATAATTTGATTGATATATTGCCACGAAAATTCTTGATAGTCCGTTGGAGAAAGCATGCCGCCCCACGAATCAAATATTTGAACTGCATTGACGCCCGCTTTCACTTTTTCTTTAAGATAGGCAATGGTTGTGTCTGTAATTTTTTGTAGTAATTGATGTGCAGCCATCGGGTTTGTAAAACAAAATTCTTTGGCCTTGTCAAAGTTTTTACTTCCCTGTCCTTGCACACAGTAACATAAAATAGTCCAAGGCGATCCCGCAAAACCAATCAGTGGAATATCGTCATTTAACAATTCTTTAGTCGCTTTAATTGCTTGGTATACATAGTCCAATTCTACGGTGACATCCGGAACGATGACATTGTCAACGTCTTTTTGAGTCCGTACGGGATTTGGTAAATAAGGCCCAAAATTAGGTTTCATTTGTACCTCAATATTCATTGCCTGAGGGATCACCAAAATATCACAAAATAAAATGGCAGCATCCATTCCATAGCGTCTGATCGGTTGAACGGTTATTTCACTTGCAAGTTCAGGGGTACGACAGCGTGTAAAAAAATCGTATTTTTCTCTAATGGCAATAAATTCTGGCAAATAACGTCCTGCTTGGCGCATCATCCAAACTGGTGGGCGTTCAACCGTTTCTCCTCTTAGTGCTTTTAAAAATAAATCGTTTTTGATCATAACGTCTAAATATAATTTTGATTCACAAGTTCGATGACACTTTCTACTGTAGGAATTTTAGCTATGCGTACATCTTTAAAGTGTTTTTTTGCTTCTTTGGCTGTGCTTTCGCCAATACAATAGGCAATACAGTCCGGGGTGTTTTTTTGTAGAAAACTCTGGATCGTAGAAGGGCTGTAAAACATAACACCTTCTATAGATTTTTCTAATTTTGGCGCTTCTAGTTTAGTGCTATAGGCTTCAATTTCTTTAACCTTGATGTTGCTTTCTCCTAAAATAGCAGGCAGGTCATCCATCCGAATGTCACTACAAAAGTAGGTCACTTCAGAACCATCAATAAAATCTACCAGATGATTTGCTAATGCTTTTGCATTTTTCTCTGAATGTTTGACAGGACCAATTTTCTGTTCGATCAAGCGCTTGGTGCGTCTACCTACACAGTAAATTGTTTCAAAATTTAAGTCCTCAACAGGACAGTTATTTAAGATGGCTTCCACACCATTTTTACTCGTAATAATTACATTTTTATGCGCTGCTTTTAAATGAATGGGCTTGATTCGATTCGCCGACGTTTTGATAAAGTCAGAACTCTCCACTTTAAGAGCGTTGTTAAATAAGTCTTTTTGTCCTCGGCTTAATAGTTTTGAGGAAAAAATAGTGGTTGGACCGTTGTCTATGGCTGTGGTTCCAATCAGGGTTTTACCACCACGACTCAAAATAAACTCGACACAATCATCGACAAGCGTATAGTGCTCGCCGAGTTTTGCCGTTCGTTTGGCTTCAATTTTCTTAGTTCCATCGGTACTTAAAACAATCCCATGGAAATGAATTTCTTCTTCTTTTATATAAGCGAGAGCTCCAATGGGAGCGCTACAACCGCCTTCTAGCTTGTTTAAAAATTCGCGTTCAATTTTCGTTGAGATTTCTGTTTCCTCATGATTAAGGGTTGCACAAGCTTCTATTGCTTCAATATTTGATTTCAGAGACGCAATCATCACTGCGCCTTGTGCTGGTGCAGGTACCATCCATTCCAAATTCACAGAATCTTCGGGGGTGAGCTCCAGACGTCCCAATCCAGCTGCCGCAAAAATGGCACCATTCCAATCGCTGTTTTCTAATTTATCGAGACGGGTATTTACATTCCCTCTTAAGCCCACAATACTATGGGTAGGATATCGGTTGAGCCATTGTGCTTTTCTACGTAAACTACCAGTTGCAATTACCGCATTTTTCTGTGCTAAAAACTCTTCATTGGTTTTAAAAACGAGTGTATCTCTGATGTTTCCGCGTTTTAAAACCGCCGCTTGAACGATGCCTTCTGGCATCACGGTTGGCACATCTTTTAGGGAGTGAACTGCAATATCAATTTCTTCGTTAAGTAACGCGATATCTAAAGTTCGCGTAAACACGCCTGTAACTCCGAGTTCGTAAATGGGTTTGTTTAGCACCAAATCTCCTGTAGATTTCACGGGGACTAATACCGTTTCATGTCCTAAATGTTGGAGTTGTGATTGTACGGTTTTGGCTTGCCAAAGAGCAAGAGCACTATCACGTGTACCGATTCGAATGATTTTAGACATGTTTTTTAGAATCTAATTGGAACACCTTTTTTATGAGTTCGAGACTTTCATTTCTTGAAATTGTTTCGTCCTTCAGATGGTGTGCAAAGTGGTTGGTTATTTTTTGAACTAAGTTGGCACTGATTAATTCTGCTTGTGCTTCATTAAATTCGTTTATTTTTTTTCGTTGGGTATCCACTTCAGCAGTGGCAAATATTTGTAATTTTTCTTTGAGCGCTTTGATGGTTGGAGCAAATTTTCGGTTGTCCACCCATGCTTCAAATTCTGTTTTTATTTCTGTGATGATATTTTCGGCAACAGGTATAAATTGTTTTCTTTTTTCTAAGGTTTCATCTGTCATTTGAGATAAATGATCCAAATGAACCAGAGTAACCATTGGCAATTCTTTCACATTTTCATCCACATTTTTTGGGATAGACAAATCAAGAATTAGTAATGGTTTTTTATTTTGAATAAGATACTTGTCGATCGTTGGGTTTTGTGCTCCAGTCGCTACGATTAAAATATCGGTATTTCCAATTTCTTCTTGTAACTGGCTATAATCTTTAACGAGGAGTTTAAATTTACCGGCTATTTTATCCGCTCTATCGCGTGTACGATTGATAAGGGTAATGTGTTCGTTTTTTGTGTGTTTTATCAGATTCTCACAGGTGTTTCTCCCTATTTTTCCTGTTCCAAAAAGCAAAATATTTTTTGTAGAAATTTTGTCTACTGTTTTCTTGATATAATGTACAGAAGCAAAAGAGACGGAGGTTGCTCCTGAAGATAATTCTGTTTCTGTTTTTATACGTTTACTGGCTTGAATGACAGCGTTGATCAAGCGTTCTAAGTATGCATTTAGTAATTGGTGTTTTTTAGAAATCTTAGCACTTAATTTTAGTTGGCTAATAATTTCAAAATCGCCCAAAATTTGACTGTCTAAACCTGCTCCAACCTTAAACATGTGTTGAATTGCGTCGCTGTTTTTATAAACATAGGCCACACTTTCAAAATCTTCAACAGTGCCTTGCGTATTGTCACAAAGAAGTTTAATGAGTTCAAATGGGTGCCTAGCAAAACCATAGATCTCGGTACGGTTACAGGTAGAGGTTGCGACCAAACTTTTAATCCCGCTGGCTCTGGCTTGCAGCATTAAGTTTGTTTTGGCGTTTTGGTCCAAACTAAATTCTCCACGCATTTTAGCATCTGCTTTTTTATAGCTGAGGCCAATCACATAGAAATAAGTACTTGCAGATTTGTTGAATTGCTCCATTAATGTATTTGGAAATATTTCACGACAAAAATAGCCGCTTTGATTTGTAAAAAATAACGCTAGAAGAACTTTATATGTCGTTTAGAGGTTTGCATGTATTATTTAGTTATTTTTGTTAAAATTCTTATTTTTGCAGATTAAATATAGCATGAACCTTAATTTTTATTTATAATGGATCTAAATAAAGAACCTTCAGAAAGTACTCATTCCACTTTGAAAAACACCGCTCAAGGGTCTTTTTTAGAAACGGCAGTTGAGACCGGGTTTACCGTCATGACGTATCAAAACGAAACTCAGGAAGTTCAACTCCTTGAAAAAGAAATAGATAGTTCTTTTATTCAGTTTCATTTTTGCTTAAAAGGACAATGTAAGTTTGTGTTTAACAACGGTACTTACAGTCTTAATATTTCTGAAGAAAATTCTTTATTACTCTATAACCCTCAAAGAGATTTACCTATTTGCTTAGAGGTTGACCCCACCTCTTGGGTGGTGTCCTTATTAATATCTATCAAAAAATTTCACGGATTATTTTCTCATGAAGCTAATTATATTACTTTTTTAAGTCAAGACAATCAAGATAAAAAATATTATAAAGACGGGGATATTTCTCCTTCCATGGCCATCGTTTTAAATCAACTTATCAATTACAACTTAAACTCTACCATTAAGTCTTTGTACTTTAAAGGTAAAGCGTATGAGTTACTAAGTTTGTATTTTAACAGAGGCGAAGAAGTTAATATTGAACAATGTCCTTTTTTGGTTGATGATTCAAACGTGGTTAAAATCAGACAGGCAAAAGATATTATTATCAACCGTCTTTCGGAACCACCAACCTTAACGGCCTTAGCGCTAGAAATTGATTTAAGCCTAAAGAAACTCAAAGAAGGGTTTAAACAAATTTATGGCACGACGGTTTATGGCTTCTTATTTGATTACAAAATGGAGCTCGCTCGAAAATTATTAGAGTCAGGCGCTCACAACGTCAATGAAGTTGGACTTAAAGTTGGCTATAGTACGGCCAGTCATTTTATCTCTGCATTTAAAAAACAATACGGGACCACTCCCAAAAAATACATTCAATCTCTTAATTAACCAATATGAAAGGCGTTTTATTAGTAAATCTAGGGTCTCCAGACAGCCCCACTCCAAAAGATGTAAAAAAATATTTAGGCGAATTTTTGATGGACGAACGCGTGATCGATGTTCCCTTGTGGGCACGAACGCTTTTAGTGAAAGGCATCATCTTAAATACACGTCCAAAAATATCGGCAAAAGCGTACAAAAAAATATGGTGGGAAGAAGGGTCCCCTCTTATCGTTTTGTCAGAGCGCTTAGAAGCTAAATTAAAACAAGAGGTCGAAATACCCACTGCTCTTGCCATGCGTTATGGCAGTATGACCATAAAAAATGGACTTCAAAAACTAGTGGATCAAGGGGTCGATGAGGTTTTAATTGTTCCTTTATATCCGCAATATGCGATGGCTACTACTGAAACAATTTTGGTGCTCGCAAAGGAATTAAGAGATGCGCACTTTCCGCAATTGACGCTTTCTGATTTACCTCCGTTCTACAACAATCCAGAGTATATTAAAGTGCTTTCCAATACAATTAAGAAATCTTTAAAAGGAAAAACATACGAACACTTATTATTTTCTTATCACGGAATTCCAGAACGTCACATCCGTAAAAGTGACATCACGAAGTCACACTGCAAAATTGATAAATCGTGTTGCGTGACGCCATCCGAAGCACATGCGTATTGTTATAAACACCAGTGCCTTGAAGTTACACGTTTAGTGGGTGAACAATTAGGTCTTGAAGATGCAGTCTATTCCACCTCGTTTCAATCGCGCTTAGGATTTGATCCGTGGTTACAACCTTATACCGATCGAACGATTGAGCGTTTAGGCAAAGAAGGCACGAAGTCGATGGCCATTGCAACGCCTGCTTTTGTGAGTGACTGCCTTGAAACACTCGAAGAAATTGCGATGGAAGGAGAAGAAATTTTTCATGAAGTTGGCGGAAAAGATTTCACGACCATTCCATGTTTGAATGACGATCCGGCTTGGGTATCGCTTCTCGCGAAATGGGTCTCCGAATGGTCTTCAAAATAATTTAAACTGAATGATCAAATCCAGCTCGCACGACTTTGGCACTGTAGCCATCGGGAAATTATTAATCAAACAGGCGGTTCCGGCATCGATTGGAATTTTAGTCATGTCGCTTAATATTTTGGTGGATACTATTTTTGTGGGGCATTGGATCGGTTCGCAAGCCATTGCTGCTATTAACGTGGTGTTGCCCGTATCGTTTTTTATTGCCGCCTTAGGGATGTCTATTGGGATTGGAGGATCCTCTATTATATCGAGAGCACTCGGCGCAAAAGAGGTTCCAAAAGCTTTAAAAACATTTGGGAATCAAATTACAATGACACTTCTATTGACGGTTGTGCTAGTGTTTTTTGGATTGTATTATATCGATGAGATTATTCCAGCATTTGGGGGTAAGGGCACTATTTTTGAACCTGCAAAAATATACTATCGTATTGTGCTCTATGGTGTTCCTTTTTTAGCGCTTTCTATGATGGGAAATACAGTGATCCGAGCGGAAGGCAAACCTAAATTCGCGATGTATGCCATGATGATTCCATCGGTTTCAAATTTATTACTGGATGTTTTTTTTATAAATATTTTGGACCTGGGAATGATGGGTGCTGCCTGGGCGACGACGGGATCTTATGTGCTTTGTTTTGTATTTATTTTTTGGTTTTTTATATCTAAGAATTCTGAAATGAAAATTTCGTTCCCGCATTTTAAATTACAAAAATCGATTGTGTCTGAAATTAGTAATTTAGGATTGGTGACCCTTTCGCGACAAGCAATTGTAAGCGTCACTTATTTGCTGATGAACAATATTTTATTTGATTTTGGAGGTGAAACTTCGGTGACCTCTTATGCAATCGTCTCCAGAATGTTGATGTTTGCATTATTCCCAATTTTTGGAATTACACAGGGGTTTGTGCCTATTGCTGGCTATAACTATGGGGCACATAACTATGACCGCGTCAAACAAATCATTCGCATTGCGATTCTATATGCCATGGCTATGGCGTCTATTATTTTTGTACTATTGATTGGATTTCCAGAACTAATTACGCAGATGTTTACAACGGATCCTTTGGTAATTGAAAAAACACCTACAGCGATGCGTTGGGTCTTTGCAGCCACCCCTATTATAGCAATTCAACTGATTGGGTCGGCCTATTTTCAAGCCGTAGGAAAAGCAGTTCCTGCGCTTTTACTGACCCTGTCTCGACAAGGGTTTTTCTTCATTCCGCTTATTTTTATACTACCTTTATGGTTTGGTGAACTCGGCGTATGGATGGCATTTCCAGTTTCAGATGTACTTTCTACTATCGTAACAGCCTTTATTTTATATAGAGAAGTCAAGACGAAATTAATCTCAAAAATATAATTATGGAATCTTATAACTACATTAAATCGCTTCATTTAATTTTCGTAATCACATGGTTTGCTGGATTGTTTTATATCCCTCGCATTTTTATCTATCACATTGAAGCCTCTCAAAAAGCATCTCCAGACAAAGAAATTTTAGGAAGACAACTAAAGCTTATGGCCAAACGCTTATGGTATATCATCACATGGCCTTCTGCTATTCTGGCTATCTTGTTTGGTATTTGGCTTTTAGTTTTAGCACCTTACTGGTTTGAGCAGTCTTGGATGCATGCAAAATTAGGGTTTGTAGTACTTCTCATTATGTACCATATCAAAACGCACCTTATTTTTAAGCAGCTTCAAAACGATCAAATTAACTATACCTCCAATTTTATGCGGATCTGGAATGAAGGCGCTACCCTCATCCTTTTTGCGGTGGTATTTTTAGTGTTATTAAAAAGCACCCTCAATATGGCCTATGGAATGTTGTGTCTTGTTGGGCTGGCGGCTCTTTTGATATTGGGAATTAAATTATACAAACGCACACGTTCCGAGTAATCATTAAGTGATGTACTCGTTTTTTTTCTATATTTAACAAAAGTCTATTTTTATGGCCAAACGTAAATTGTCTTTAAGCTCTCGTATTTTTATTTATATGATCATGTTGGTCGTACTCGCATCCATACTTATTGCGGGGGTGACTATTTATCAATACAACGAGCAGTCTCAAGATTACCACCGTTTGCGTTTGGAGCGAAAGGAGGCTCAACTTATTTCGAGTATAAATTATGTTTTAAAAGAAACGACTTGGGAAGTTAAAACAGCGAATTTATCTCTGATTTTTAAAGATAAAATATATGAAATTGCTAATATTCACAATGTCAATTTTAACCTCTATGATTTAGAGGGGAACTTGATTAAAATGTCCAAACCCAATTTCGAAAATAATACTATTGAGACGCATTTGCCAGCTAATATTTTAAATAAACTCAATCAAAGCGTGTCTAAACGTTTTGTTGAAAAAATCAAACGCTTTGGGGAGGACTATCGGTCTTCATATATGATATTTACAGATAGCAACGCCAAGCCACTCGGGGTATTGAATGTCCCTTATTTTGATGACGATTCTTTAAATTATGGCGAACTTAAAGCATTCCTAATTCGATTGAGTTATGCGTATATCATCATGATTTTAGTTGCCATTGCGTTTGCGTATTTTGTATCTAAATACATTACGAAATCACTCCAAACGATTAGAGACAAAATGAAAGGCACTCGTTTAGAGAAACGCAACCAAAAAATTGAGTTGAAAGGGGCGAGCTTAGAGGTTTCAGCCTTAGTAGAATCCTACAACAGTATGATTGATGAATTAGAAGAGAGCGTCAAGAAATTAGCCACAAGCGAACGGGAACAAGCATGGCGCGAAATGGCAAAACAAGTAGCTCATGAAATCAAAAATCCATTGACTCCCATGCGCTTAAGTGTTCAAAGTTTTCAACGTAAATTTGACCCACAAGAACCAGACATTCACAAAAAAGTAGATGAATACACCAAAACTCTGATCCAACAAATTGATACGATGAGTTCTATTGCGTCGGCTTTTTCTGATTTTGCGAAAATGCCTGCTCAAAAACTTGAATTTTTAAACGTGGTGGAAGTCGTGGAGTTGGCCCTAGATATTTTCCCAGAAAGTGAGATTAAATTTATTTCAAAAGAATCTGAAATCGTCGCTAATTTTGACCGTTCTCAACTGATTCGAATTATTACGAACTTGGTGAAGAATGCAGTGCAATCAATCCCGGAGGAGCGCGCTCCTCAAATTAGTATACAACTCTTTTCTGTCGGCACTGATGTTGTGATAGAAGTCAAAGACAATGGTAGTGGCGTTCCAGCAGAAATTGAAGACAAAATTTTCGAGCCGAAGTTCACCACCAAATCAAGTGGCATGGGGCTTGGCTTACCAATGATAAAAAACATGATTGATACGTATAACGGGACTGTTAATTTCTCATCTATTATTGATGAAGGAAGTCAGTTTACGGTACGTTTTCCTAAATATTTTTCAGATGAATTATAACACTATTTTAAGTGATTACAGTAATGGGATCACTACCATTACGGTCAACAGACCCACAAAATTAAATGCATTAAACAAACAGACTATTTTTGAATTGCATACAGCTTTTAAGGCTGCTGAATCTGATGTTGAAACCAAAGTCATCATCATTACGGGCAGTGGTGAAAAGGCCTTTGTAGCAGGGGCAGATATCAGTGAGTTTGCCGATTTTGATGGAGAAGAGGGGGGTGCATTGTCCAAAGAAGGTCAGGATTTATTGTTTGATGTGGTTGAGAATTTAACAACACCAGTCATTGCAGCGGTCAATGGATTTGCACTTGGCGGTGGACTGGAATTAGCCATGTCTGCACATTTCCGATTGGCGAGTACAAACGCGCGTATGGGCTTGCCAGAAGTGTCTTTAGGATTGATCCCAGGCTACGGCGGAACGCAACGTTTGACACAGCTGATAGGGAAGGGGCGCGCTATGGAATTGATTATGACGGCGAGTATGATTGATGCGGAAAAAGCCCTCGCTTATGGTTTGGTCAATTATGTTGTTCCTCAAGAGGAGTTATTACCAAAGTGTTATGCGTTAGCGGAGAAAATAAAATCCAATTCTTCCTTAGCTATCAGTGCTGCTATTAAAGCGATTAATGCGAATTATACGGATGGGGTTAATGGCTATGACATCGAAATTTCCGAATTTGGAAAGTGTTTTGAGACTGAAGATTTTGAGGAGGGAACTACTGCTTTTTTAGAAAAACGAAAATTTAAGTTTTCGGGTAAATAAAAAAAGCCCAAACATACGTTTGAGCTTTTAAGTTTTATATAATCAAGACTTATTAATCGGCTAATATGATAATTTTATTAGCATTCATTTCAATAGCGCCTGAGTCGATGGCAAACCAATAGCCTTTTCCTTTTTGTTCAAAAAGCGTTTTGTTGGAATCATCGAGAGTAATCTCTCCATTTATTTTCACAAACCCTTTTCTAAGGATCGATACAACTGCGGCATGATTATTTAGCATTTCAAAATCACCATTCACACCAGGTACAGAGACACTGTCTACATCGCCTTTGAATATGGTTGCTTCTGGAGTTACAATTTCTAAATACATAGTTTATTTTTTAGGCTTCCGCTAACATTTTATCACCAGCTTCAATCGCTTCTTCAATAGTTCCTTTAAGGTTAAAGGCTGCTTCTGGAAGGCGATCTAATTCACCATCCATAATCATATTAAATCCTTTGATAGTTTCTTTAATATCAACTAACACGCCTTTTAAGCCTGTAAATTGCTCTGCTACGTGGAACGGCTGAGATAAGAAACGTTGTACACGTCGTGCGCGTCCAACGGCTAATTTATCTTCTTCTGATAATTCTTCCATTCCAAGAATCGCGATGATATCTTGTAATTCTTTATAACGTTGTAATAATTCTTTAACACGTTGTGCACAATCGTAATGCTCATCTCCTAAAATATCCGCCGTCAAAATTCTTGATGTAGAATCCAAAGGATCTACCGCTGGGTAGATTCCGAGTTCTGCAATTTTACGAGACAATACGGTTGTTGCATCTAAGTGAGCAAAGGTTGTTGCTGGTGCAGGATCTGTTAAATCATCTGCAGGTACGTAAACCGCTTGTACAGATGTAATAGATCCTCTTTTTGTAGAAGTAATACGTTCTTGCATGGCACCCATTTCGGTTGCTAATGTTGGTTGGTATCCTACTGCAGATGGCATACGTCCTAGAAGTGCGGACACTTCTGAACCTGCTTGTGTAAATCGGAAAATATTATCCACAAAGAATAATACATCTTTTCCTTGAGCTTCTCCAGCACCATCCCGAAAGTATTCCGCAATAGTTAATCCAGATAAGGCAACACGTGCACGTGCTCCTGGTGGCTCATTCATTTGTCCAAAAACAAACGTTGCTTTGGATTCTTTCATGATTGATTTATCAACCTTTTGAAGGTCCCATCCGCCTTCTTCCATGGAGTGCATAAAATCATCCCCATATTTTATAATACCAGATTCTAGCATTTCACGAAGTAAATCATTTCCTTCACGAGTACGTTCTCCAACGCCGGCAAATACCGAAAGACCCCCGTGGCCTTTGGCTATATTGTTAATCAATTCTTGTATCAATACCGTTTTACCTACACCAGCACCACCAAATAATCCAATTTTACCTCCTTTTGCGTACGGCTCAATTAAATCGATGACTTTGATTCCTGTAAATAAAACTTCAGTAGAAGTTGAAAGTTCTTCAAATTTTGGTGCTTGTCTGTGGATTGGTAATCCGGCATCACCTGCTTTTGGTAAGTTCCCTAAACCATCAATGGCATCTCCAATCACATTAAACAAACGACCATAAACGTCTTCTCCAACAGGCACCTGAATGGGTGCGCCAGTGGCGTTGACTTCAGTTCCACGACTCAATCCATCTGAAGAATCCATGGCGATGGTACGCACTGAATTTTCACCAATATGAGATTGAACTTCAAGGACTAAAATAGACCCATCAGCTTTGTTGATTTCTAAGGAATCATAAATTTTTGGAAGATCTGCTCCAGATGCGAATGCGACATCGATCACTGGACCTACAATTTGAGAAACTTTACCTGTAACTTTTGACATTACTTTATTGTTTATATTTTTAGCTAAAAATGATGTGGAAAACACATGGTTTTCGCGCTGCAAAGATATAGAATATAATTAAAAAACCCAGAGCAAAGCTCCGGGTTTTTTATGATTTTTATATTCAGAAATAATTATGGCATCATTGGCGAATAATTAGTTGGATAAGTTCCGATATCTACTAGGTTCCCAGAAGTTTCAAAATTAGATCCATAAGTTGCATCAGCTGCTCTTAAATAGCAATTAGCTAAAGCGGCATAACCACGTGCTGTCATATGAATTCCGTCTAAACTTATAGCACCACCAGTGACTAAGTTTGCTGTCAATACAAAATTACCTTCAGACCATCCAGAAGAACTCGCTTGTTCCAGAATAGTCTTCATGTCAACAATTCCTAGTCCAGCTGCAGATCTAACAGTCTCAATGGAGGTGTTATAAGCACCTGTTGCTGTTTGTATCCTAGTGACTTCTTGGGGTGTTAAAACCAACTCGTCTCCCATAGGAGATGCGGTTCCAGTTCCTAAAGGAATCAGGGTCGAAGCTGTTAGTAAAATTAAATCATCTGAAGTTGCTTGTCTCATGCTTACTAATGCAGGATTAACAGCTGTTAAGTCCGTAAGGTATTCATCCATGATTACAACGGCATTACCTTCACCTTCAGTAAAAGTAATCGTTCTTTTTGCGATTTCCATATCTGCATCTTCCTGGGTTGCAGCATTAACGCTGACCAAATAGGCAAAAGCAGCTGCAACACCACCGTTGTAAGCAGCATATCCAGTATTCAAAGCACCAGCTGTGGCAGCATCTAAAGGAACTGGGTTGTGAGGTACAGTGTTAAAGAACGGTATTTTAGTGACATCAGGAACGTTTGTGATAACGCCTTTAGCACCATTTGCTGTTAATTGAGAAACCATCAATCCAAAGATCTGACCAAATGCAGCTGGATCTGTAATATCGTTGCTCCCATAAGATGCAACATCAGGGTTTCCTGTTTGATCTACACCAGTACCACCAGAAAGAGCATAACCTAAAACATCATTTCCACCCATTAATGAAAGTGTGAAAAATGATGGGTTTTGAGCTAAAGCATCTCCCAAAACAGTAGCGTTTGGACTTGAAGCCATTCTTGCAAAATAAGGGTTAGCCAATCCTAATGGAACTCCAGCAAGATTCCCATATCCAGGAGCCAATAAGTGAAAACTTTTTGCACCTGGAACACCCATATTATTAAAAGGTCCAGAAAGTATAATACCCGCTTCAGTGGTTGGTGTTGCACCTAAACGCTCAGGTCCAGATCCGTTAAAGTATAATCTTGGTTCTGCTATTTGAGTTCCTCCTAAGAGCAATCCACCAATATTATCACTTACTAAAGGCTGGGCGAATATTCCACCTCCTACTTTAGCAAATTCTTTTGATAAGATATTAGGGTATGAATTTTCTTGACCTGCTTTAAATACGGCTCCGTCGGTATATCCAGCCGTAAATGAAGGGCCTAAAGCAACATAATTAGAGAAGTCTAAATCTCCTGCAGTTAATGTTGGCAAAGCTTGTGCAGTTTCGATGCCATTATCTTCAAGGACATCTTCTATGTCATTACATGCTGTAAATCCAAGAACGACCGTACTAAGTAATAAATATTTAATATGTTTCATAATTTTGATTATTAGTTGTTAATAGTCCATGATAAGAAGTAAATCGATCCAATGTTTCCAGTTCCAAATGCCGTATTGTATTCAGTTCCTAATAAATTGGTAGCACCCGCTTTGAACGTTGATTTTAGACTTGAAACCGTATAATTGATTTGTGCATCCACTGTATGAAATTCTTCTACGACACCATTTCCAAAAGAAGCTTCCCAGTAGTAATCATCGCTAAATCTGTAAGATACGTTAAATCCAAAGTTTTCAAATAGAGCTGTATTTCCAAAAGAGGCTTTAAATTTATGCTCTGGTGTATTAAAGTTAGTATTGAAATCAGGAAACTTTTTATCTTCATCCATTTTAGCATAGGTATAACTACCGCTTAAATCGAAATCACTAAACACTTTTGTTGACAATCCAATAGAAGCCCCATAGGATTTAATCTCTGCTCTAGAGTTTGTATATGCACTATAAGCTGTATAATCGCCATTGGCAATAGAAGCAACTGAAAGTCCGCCATCTCCAGCAACTCCGTATAAAGGTGCAACTACAATTTCTGTAGAGATAAAGTCTTTGTATGTGTTATGATACGCACTAAAATCAACAATCAAATTATCAAATTTACCACGGTACCCAACTTCAAAAGCTGTTACTTGTTCTGGTTTTACGACGTCTGGATTTGCAACTACTAAATCAGCTGGATTTCCAGTAACACCTAACATTCCTACTGAACTTGCTGTGTAAGAATTGTTATAAGCAGCGGCACCTGTTTGTGTGATTGTACTTGGTTGTCCAAAAGCAGCTTGCCCTGTTTGAGAAACATCAAAAACATTTGAATAACGCTCCAAGTTATCTGGTGCAGACCCTACAAGTAAGGCACGCCCCGCATCAAGACCAATAAATAAATCTTGTGTTGTTGGGTTTCTAAATCCAGTTTGTCCAGATAGTCTAAAGTTATGATTTCTGTTTATTGTTAAACCAGCTGACAATCGAGGCGAAAAGAAACCGTCGAAAAACTCTGATTTATCATAACGTACAGATCCTGTGAATTTTAGTTTTGCAGCTTCGCTCAATTCAAGCTCTTTTTGAATTTGTGTATAGGCCCCAAATTCAGAGTAGTTGATAGCGCCATCGTAATCTGTATAAATAGTACCTGAAGAATTTAAGCTGTATTGTCTAAATGATCCACCAACTTGAATGTCAACAACATCAATTAAATGAGCAAAATTATAATTTCCATCTGCATGGTAGTATTTAGAAGCATCTTGAAATTTAGACCCTGTAGTTAAGTCAGGATCGTTAATACTTTTATTAAATGCTGTTTCAAAGTCAGTAGAGCCAGGTAAAAAACGCCCGGTATCAGCAACAGCTCTTGCATTGGCATGCGCTTGTGCATCTGTAGCACCGCCTAAAGTAGACTGTACGTAAGTTCCAGTATATTCACCAAACCATGTTTGATCCCCTTTCCATGCTCTGTTGATGTTAATTCCAGTAAAGACCATGTCATAAGAATCACCAGCGTTATCCGAAACCACATAACCTCTTACATAAAAGTTATCATTCTTAACCTCTAATTTATGCTGTTGTTGAAAAAAGTTATTAATCGCATATCGGTTGATCCCTTGGTAGATTGTAGAACCTGTTCCTACTTTACCAATGTATGAAATCTCAAAGTCATTTTCAAAAGGTCTGTAATAAAGTCCCCAATCCGCTTTGATACTTTCTGCATTGTAATTTGTTAAATCACGTTCGTTGTAACCTGTTCTACTGACATCAACGTTTGGAACCAAAGCATTCGCACCTGCGGGTAATACGCCTAAAGCTTCAAGTGCTACAGCAACTTCTTTAATTCCTGTAGAGACTTCATCTCCATAAACATTAATACCGTTATAATTTAAGTTGGTTGCTCTTGTGCCACCAATCATATCACTATCAACTTCGCTTGTGGCAGCCCAGTCCGTTCCTTTAAGCCATCCAAAGTTAACTTTGGCAGCAAACTTATTACTGAATTTATGTGCCACTCGAATTCCAAAATCGGTATAAGTGTTGTCACCAGCAGCTTTTTGAGACGTAATTCCTCTTTTTAAACTTGTACTAATTCCATCAGTATCAAAAGGGTTTTTACTGGTCATAAATAAGACACCGTTAAAAGCATTCGCCCCATAAAGTGCAGAGGAAGCTCCAGGCAGTAATTCAACGCTTTGTACATCAGTTTCAATCATTCCCACTAAGTTTCCGATTGGAAAGTTAAGAGCTGGTGTTGAATTATCCATGCCATCTACGAGCTGCATAAAACGGTTGTTTGCAAAAGTTGCAAATCCACGTGTGTTCACAGATTTAAATGTTAAACTGTTTGTATTTACATCTACGCCTTTTAAGTTTTCTAAACCACCATAAAAATCGGCAGATGCAGAGGTCTTAATGTCTTTAATGCCAAAACGCTCCACCGTTACAGGGGATTCAAAAATACGTTCTGGAGTTCGAGACGCAGAAACAATAACTTCATCAAGGAAACTTCCTTCATTTAAAGTAATTGCTACTGTTTCATTGTTTTTTGTAATGTCCTGAGAAAGTGTTTGAAACCCTACACTACTCACTTGAATAGAAAAAGGAGGGTCTTGATTGACTTTTAAAGTAAAGTTACCATCAAAGTCAGTAACAACACCGGTTGAAGTTCCAGCTACAATAATGTTAGCTCCTGGTAAAGGCAATCCACTGGCATCGTTGACAGTTCCTTTCACTGTTGTTTGTGCAAAGGATGCAACACAGAAAAGTAAGACTAAAGTCTTTAAAATTGTTTTCATAAATTAAATTGTTTTAAGGTCGTTTGATTATAGTAATATCAAATTTAAGGATTAAAAATTAAATAATTCTTAAATTCTGATACAAATATTATTAATCACAAAGTTGAAAAGGCTTTGTCGCGGCGCTTTTTTGTTTTAAATAACTGTAATACAGGTGTTTATGTCTAAAACTAAGAGGGTCTACTCCACTGTTACGGACTTCGCAAGGTTTCTTGGTTGATCTACATTTCTGTCTAACATTACAGCGATGTGATATGACAACAATTGTAAAGGAATGGTGGTCAGAAGTGGAGATAGTAACTCTAAAGTTTCAGGGACTTCAATCACGTGGTCTGCGATATCTTTGACTTGTGTATCTCCTTTGGTTACTATTGCAATAATTTTCCCTTTTCTTGATTTGATTTCCTGAATGTTACTTACCACTTTTTCATAATGTCCATATTTGGTAGCAATGACTGCGATGGGCATATTTTCGTCTATAAGTGCGATGGGCCCATGTTTCATTTCTGCTGCGGGATACCCTTCGGCGTGGATGTAAGAGATTTCTTTAAGTTTCAAAGCGCCTTCTAGTGCGACAGGGAAATTAAATCCGCGACCTAAATATAAAAAGTTTTTAGCGTCTTTATAGATAGCCGCAATTTCTTTTGCAAGCACATCTGATTGAAGTGTTTCTGCTACTTTTTCAGGAATGGTTTCCAATTCTACAAGATGTCTTCTAAAGTCTGTGTTAGACATAGTGCCTTTGGCTTTTGCCAATCGCAAGGCAATAAGTGTTAAAACTGTAATCTGAGTGGTAAATGCTTTGGTAGAAGCCACCCCAATTTCTGGACCTGCGTGAGTGTAAGCTCCAGCATGGGTTTCACGCGAAATAGAGGATCCAACCACATTACACACTCCAAATACAAACGCACCTTTTTCTTTAGCAAGCTTGATTGCAGCAAGGGTGTCAGCTGTTTCTCCAGATTGTGAAATGGCAATAACCACATCATTTCTGTTAATTACAGGATTTCTGTATCGAAATTCGGAGGCATATTCGACCTCCACAGGGATTCGCACTAGGTCTTCAATAATATATTCCGCAACCAAACCAGCATGCCAAGAAGTTCCACAGGCGATGATGATGATACGGTTGGCGTTTAAAAACTTGCCCATATTATCTTCTATACCTGCCATTTTAATGATGCCTTCGTCGATTAATAAACGCCCTCTGTAAGTATCTTTAATTGCATTCGGTTGCTCAAAAATTTCTTTTAGCATAAAATGCTCATAACCTCCTTTTTCAATTTGTTCAAGATTTATTTTTAGTTCTTGAATGTAGGGGCTGACAATTTTATCATTTTTAATGCTTCTTATTTTTATTGGCTTATGCAATCGGATCACCGCCATTTCTTCATCTTCTAGATAGACGGCATTGTTGGTGTACTCTATAAAAGGAGAGGCGTCACTCGCAATAAAAAATTCATTTTCACCAACACCAATAGCAAGTGGGCTACCCAAACGTGCCACTACAATTTCATTTGGTTTTTTTATGTCAAATACAGCAATGGCATAGGCGCCTACAACTTGGTTGAGTGCGACTTGCACAGCTTTTCCAAGCTTTAAATTGCTGTTTTTTTGAATGTCTTCAATAAGGTTTACTAAAACTTCTGTATCTGTATCTGAAGAAAATTTGTAACCTCTTTTGATAAGCTCTTCTTTGAGAGCAGCATAGTTTTCAATAATTCCATTATGAATAATAACTAAATCTCCAGAATTAGAAAAATGAGGATGTGAATTGACGTCGTTTGGAACTCCGTGAGTTGCCCATCGTGTATGGCCAATTCCTAAATTCCCTACGGGATTGATTTGTTTAGAAACTTTAGCTTCTAAATCGGCAACTTTTCCTTTGGTCTTTGAGAGTTTAATTTCAGATCCATCATAGAGTGCGATTCCGGCACTGTCGTAGCCTCTATATTCTAAACGTTGAAGACCTTTTAGTATTACTGGATAGGCGTCGCGATGGCCAATGTATCCTACAATTCCACACATATGTATATATTAGTTACTAGATTCTGTACTGGGTTCGGTATAATAGATATTAAGTTTTACTCTTTTGGCAGTCTCTGGTGAGTTACTTCCGTGCAGAACAACACTTTCGGGAGATAAAACAGTTCCTGTAGGAACGCCTTCTATAGTTGTAATATCTGAACCAGTACCTACATCAATACCAGTTTGAAATCCTTTTGTGTTAGCCGCTCCTACATTGGAAGAAACAACAAGACCAAGCTTCACATTTGTGGAGTCGTCTATGATGATATTATTCAAATGTTCTGTCAATCTAATTTTATATTTCTTTTGTTCCGTACCAGTTGGTAAAGGCACTAAATGTGTGAATTTAGAATCTGAAGAACTTGCGTTGACTGTTTGGTCTAAAAAGAAATCAGCCATAGGAAGATTGTTGTCTAAATCATAGAGATAAACCCTGTTAGGAAGGTCAGAATTAGATTGTGTTTCATCAACATAAAACTCCAAATAGGCTTCGTTTATCAAGCGCTTCACGGTTACTATGCCATTGTTAATTTCTCTAAATTCATTTTTCTGATCTTCTTCGGTATTTCCTTCTTGGTCAGCAAACAATTCAACAATCGCCATTGAGCCTTCGCCTCCTTTTAAATACAAATAGTCATCACCTTCTGAATCTGTAGCCGTATCATCAATAACATCTATTATAGAAGCATTAAAGTTGTTCTCAAAAATATTCACGCGATTCCCTGAAAAATTCATCTCATATTTTCCATAAGCGGTTGTACTCTCTTCATTCTCTGTTGTGGTTTTCTGGTAGTTGTAATATAGTGTCACGTTTGCGCCTGATGAAGCAAAGTTTAATTGTATTAGATTTTTGTTTTCGACAGAATTAGGCTCCACCATAAAGTAAAGACCTCTAAAGTACTCATGAAAATTACTGGCTTTGCTTAGGGCTTCATCGTCTTCTTTTGAAAGGATTAAGTCTTTCCAGAATATAGCAGTAGGGTTTGAGTTTGTAGGATTTCCAAAAAGGTGTATTCTTAAGCTTGGAGGAATCGTACTTGTAACTTCTAAATCTCCGGTCTCTTCATTAACTTCTTTTAGTCCAATAGGTTTTGAGCTAGGTCGATAGTTTCTAGAATAAAGCAACTGTCCTTCAAGCTCGGTTGTTCCTATTAGTTCTCCCTGGGCTAAAGTACCGTTGGAATAATAATTTTGAGTGGCATTTAGGTCAGCGTTTGGATTAAAAGCTCTTAGGTAATAATTGTTTTTAAAAACAGATAGTTTAATTGAGTCGGCTTCGGTTCCTCCATACAAGGAATTAAGCGCATAAGTTGTAGCCTCTCCGGAAGTGTCAGCAGTGTTTGTGTAAGGAATTGTTAATACCACGGAGTCTAAAACTGTTTCATCTCCAAAAACAGGGGTGAACGTTTTGGGTGTTAATTGCCCTACAAAATTAACTTTAGAGCTTCCAAATACAGAATCATAATAGTAGCCTAAAAGATTTTCAGCGAGACCATTAGACTGAAATGGTGTCATTTTTTTATTGTAGGTTTTTACGGGGTATGTACCGTTTTTAATTTCAAAATTGGGCGTCCCCACAATTCCAGTTCCAATTTCAGAAAACTCATTGTCACAGGCCTGAATCATAAAAATCAGAGATAAAAAACAAACAGATTTAAATAATACGGAGTTAAAATATTTCATATTAAGGGACTAATTTTAAGATTTGTGTATTGTAAAATTCAGTATAGGCCTCTGTAAAAGCTTCTGGGTATTGGTAATCCAATACAGGTTTGCCACAGTCAGCGAGATACTCTTCTAATTCTTTTGGGAGCTCTTGAGATCCTTTTATCAATCCATCAGAAAAATCAACAGCAACTTTCATTAAATTAGAATAGGTAGGAGTTTTTAGTTTATTAATGTGGGTGTCTTCAATTTCATCAAATTTTATTTTGTCAATCATCCCCATGTTTAGCGTATCATCAAAACTTTGATTATAAATAGAGGTTACAATTTTACTTTCTTTAAACAAAGGTTCGTCTTTATAATATTGTTTAAGGTATAATGGCAATAAAGAAGCCAACCACCCATGCACATGGATGATATCTGGCGCCCAGTTTAATTTCTTTACAGTTTCTATAACACCTTTTGCGAAAAATATAGCACGTTCATCGTTGTCATCAAATAACGTACCACTTTCATCGGTAAACGTTGCTTTTCGTTTGAAATATTCTTCGTTATCAATGAAATATACTTGAATGCGTTCTTTTGGGATTGAAGCGACTTTTATGATTAAAGGCATGTCCAAATCATTGATCACTAAGTTGATTCCCGAAAGACGGATCACTTCATGTAGCTGATGTCTTCGTTCGTTGATGTTTCCATAACGCGGCATGAAGATTCGTATTTGCCCACCTTGTTTATTGACCATTCTAGGGGCTTCAAACGACATGGAGGAAATCTCGGTTTCAGGTAAGTAAGGAACAACCTCGGACGAAACGTACAATACTCTCTTATCTTTCATATGTTCTATGGTTTTGGCGTTATCAACAAAAAACACGCAAAAATACAAAATTTTATGCAGATTAACAGTAATACCTTAAGTTTGCACACTGTTAATTATTTACTAAATGCAAGTTTACACAACTAAAACGGAGTTAAAATCCTTTATTAATAAGGAAAAGAACGCTATTTTTTCAATAGGATTTGTTCCAACCATGGGGGCGCTGCATGCTGGGCATCTGTCTTTAGTAAAAGCTGCTATGGCCGAAAACACGTTGGTAGTAGTTAGTGTTTTTGTAAATCCAACTCAGTTTGATAATTCAAATGATTTAAGCAAATATCCACGAACTTTGACCAAAGATATTCAGTTGTTAGAAACACTTTCCAAAACAGCTATTATAATGTACGCTCCCACAGTTGAAGACATTTATGGATCCCAAACGAAAGCTGAGCGATTTGATTTTGGAGGGCTGGAATTTCAAATGGAAGGTAAATTTAGAGTCAGCCATTTTGATGGGGTTGGGACCATCGTGAAACGTTTGTTTGAAATTGTAAAACCCACGACTGCTTATTTTGGTGAAAAAGATTTTCAGCAACTACAAATTATAAAAAAAATGGTTGAGGTCTCTCAGCTTCCAGTAACCATTATAGGGTGCCCAATTGAGCGTGAGTCCAATGGACTCGCCATGAGTTCACGAAACAGTCGTTTGTCTGTTGAAGAAAAAAAAACAGCAGCCTTAATCTATAAAATACTGCAAACTGTTGAAGATAAATTTCAATCCGAAAATCATACAGTTATTTCCGATTGGGTAAGCACACAATTTAGCAACCACCCTTTATTTGAGTTGGAATATTTTCAGATTTCAGAGAGTGAGAATTTAGCACCCATTCAACACAAAGACCCAACTAAAACATAC
>Ga0115564_10000195_pt1 | contig 60558 bp, 60 predicted proteins | sample COGITO_mtgs_1105_7_FD_88680 | JGI IMG/M metagenome (GOLD analysis project Ga0115564, IMG submission 88680) | Pelagic marine microbial communities from North Sea - COGITO_mtgs_110523 | ecosystem: Environmental > Aquatic > Marine > Epipelagic | place: Germany:Helgoland, sampling site Kabeltonne...
CTCAGAATTGCCGTCGATGCTATGGGCGGGGACCACGGTCCTCGCGTAATAGTATCTGCGCTACTTGAATCTCTAAGTCAGCACAGCAATGTAAAAGCATTGTTGTTTGGCGACAGAGACGAGTTGGCGTCCCAGTTAAAGAACTATTCAGATACCAGTGTGGTATCTCGAATAGAAGTTCGCCACAGCGACTGCTGTGTCGCCGACACCGATAAGCCCTCCACTGTTATCCGCAATAAACGCGACTCCTCTATGGGTCTGGCGCTGCAAGCGCTGGCCAATAATGAAGCCGATGCTTTTGTCAGTGCCGGCAATACCGGCGCGATGATGGCGCTGGGGCTCTATTATGTGAAACCCTTGCCGGGTATCTCGCGTCCGGCAATCTGCACCGCGATTCCGACATCAACGGGTCGCAGCTATGTACTCGATCTGGGGGCCAATCTCGACTGCTCGGCGAAGCAGCTCCACCAGTTTGCCTTGCTCGGTTCACTGATGGCACAGGAGCTCGACAATATAGCCTCACCGGTGGTGAGACTGCTCAATGTTGGTGAAGAAGATAATAAAGGTCATGCCTATATTCAGGAAGCTGCGACTTTACTCGAAGCCGAACCGCTAATTAATTACTCTGGCTATATAGAAGGTAGTGGAATTTTCCAAGGGGGTACCGATGTGGTGGTTTGCGATGGCTTTACCGGCAATGTCGCGCTTAAAACCAGCGAAGGCTTAACCGCCATGGTCAGCACAATGTTTCGCGAGGCGGTCGGCAATAGCTGGTTGGCCAAGCTAGCGCTGATGTTATTAAAAACACCTCTGCTTAAATTAAAAGCTCAGCTTGACCCGGCGATCTATAACGGCGCCTATTTTCTGGGCTTAAATGGAGTGGTGGTTAAAAGTCATGGCGGCGCCTCTCAGGCGGCCTTTGTTCACGCCCTCGATGTAGCTATTGATGCGGCAGAGCATAACTTGCCCGAGGTTTTGTCACCTATACTTGTACATAAGCAGAAAATGGACCAACAGATAAATTTAGAGGAATTATGAATAAATTAGCTTTTGTTTTCCCCGGTCAAGGGTCACAAAAAATTGGTATGCTCGCAGACCTTGCCGCAGCCAACCCACTGGTCGAAGAGACCTTTAAAGAAGCCTCAGAAGTATTGGGCTACGATGCCTGGAAGCTTATCCAGGAGGGCGAGCAGGAAGATATTAATCTCACCGAACGCACTCAGCCAATCCTGTTGACTGCCAGTGTGGCTATCTGGCGTCTCTGGCAACAGCAGGGTGGCCCACAGCCAGCTGCGATGGCCGGACACAGTCTCGGTGAATGGTCGGCGCTGGTCTGTGCCGGCGTGGTTAGCTTTAGCGATGCGGTAGAAATTGTTCGCGCTCGTGGCGCCTTTATGCAACAGGCAGTGCCTGTAGGTGTAGGGGCTATGGCGGCGATTATGGGTATAGACGATGAAATAGTGGTCGATGCGTGTACGGAAGCGGCAGGGGATCAGATTGTTGCTGCGGTTAACTTTAATGCACCGGGTCAGGTAGTTATCGCCGGTGATGCAGCAGCGGTGGCACGGGCCATTAATATCTGCAAGAAAGCCGGTGCCAAGCGCGCGGTTGAATTGCCGGTTAGCGCACCTTTCCATACCTCTCTAATGCGTCCAGCGGCAGATAATCTGGCTGAGCTGGTTCAGCAGACAACTTTCTCCGCGCCACAGATACCGGTCTTGCACAATGTTCACGCTCAGCCGGAAAGCGATCCCGAGGCGATTAAAACCCTGATGCTAGAGCAGATTTATCATCCGGTTCTATGGGTTGACTGTGTCAATGGTCTGTCCAGTCGCGGTGCTGAAATATTGATTGAATGCGGTCCGGGTCGAGTTCTCAACGGTCTCTCAAAGCGTATTGATCGCGGCTTGACCTCACTGGCGACCGATGATGTTGCCAGTCTTGAAAACGCGCTGACATCCGTTTAATTTTATACAGATAATAAATTTAATAATTATAGGAATATCAAATGAGTCTTAATGAAAAAGTCGCTCTGGTTACCGGCGCAACTCGTGGTATTGGTGCGGCGATTGCCGCAGGTCTGGGGGAAGCGGGCGCCACTGTTGTGGGTACTGCCACTAGCGAAGCCGGTGCGGCGACAATTACTCAGCGTTTTAAAGACAATAATATTGCTGGTGTTGGCATGGTTCTCGATGTGACCAGCATTGACTCAGTCAATGAGGTTATCAAGGCGATCTCAGATCAGTTCGGCGCGCCGACTATTCTGGTTAATAACGCCGGTATTACCAAAGACAATATTCTTATGCGTATGAAAGACGAAGAGTGGATCGATGTGATGGAGACTAACCTCACCTCGGTCTTCCGTCTAGCCAAGGCCTGCGTTCGTCCAATGACCAAAGCGCGCTGGGGCAGAATTATCAATATCAGTTCAGTGGTTGGCGCCATGGGTAATGCCGGGCAGAGTAATTATTCTGCTTCCAAAGCAGGTGTCGGTGGTTTTGCACGAGCATTGGCAAAAGAGCTGGGTTCAAGAAATATTACTGTCAATACAGTTGCCCCGGGTTTTATCAATACTGATATGACCAAAGATCTGCCAGAGGCTAATAAAGAGGCTCTGCTGACTCAGGTTCCACTGGCCCGATTAGGTGCTCCTGAAGAGATCGCTTCGGTGGTCTGTTTCCTCGCTGGAGAGGGTGCAGCATACATAACTGGTGAGACAATTCATGTAAATGGTGGTATGTACATGGCATAAGTGTTTGATTTAAAGGAGGAATTATCCTTTTTTAAATTGGGGTTTAGTATTTTGTAAGTTCTAAGGTAGAATGCGCGCCCGTAAACACAGAATATCGTTGCTAGAGCAAATTTGTTCGGCGGCAAAACACTTTAAATATCCGTTAACAGGAGTAGATATACGATGAGTAACATCGAAGAGCGCGTTATCAAAATGGTTGCAGAGCAACTGGGTGTAAAAGAAGAAGATGTTAAAACAACTTCCTCTTTTGTTGAAGATCTGGGTGCTGATTCACTCGACACAGTTGAGTTGATCATGGCTTTGGAAGAGGAATTTGATGCTGAGATTCCTGATGAAGAAGCTGAGAAAATTGCTACAGTACAAGACGCGATCACTTATATCACCGCTAACGGCTGATATTGATTGTTCGCATTAAAAAAACCGCTCCTTGGGGCGGTTTTTTTATGGCTAAAATTTATGTTTAATAGACGCCCGTATATTCACCTGTTAGGCGATCAAGAGTTAGTCCATGAATAGCGCGACAAGCCGCCCCGATAATATCTCAGCAGGCCTGACCACCGTCAATGGTGTTGAGGGCGGTTCGCTGCCGGCTGCCGATCGCGGAACCAGCTACGGTCATGGTCTATTTGAAACCATGCTGTTTAGCTATGGGGCTGTGCCTCTATGGCAGCGTCACCTAGGGCGCCTAGTCAGTGATGCACCAATCCTTGGGCTGAGTATCAGCGAAAAGTCCCTTGAGGATAATCTGGCAAATTTTTTACAGCTGTTGGCGCAGCAGTCACAGAGCAGCGGCATTATTAAAATAATGGTTACTGCTGGCACTGGCGGTCGCGGTTACGCCTCACCGGAAAAAATGGCCCCACAGATAATCTGCCAATTCTCACCGCTGCCAAATAATCTTGTGCAGTTACGACAGAAGGGCGTCGCCCTTATTCAGTGTCAGTATGCTCTGCCTACCAATCCGGTATTGGCGGGTATTAAGCACCTTAATCGTCTCGATCAGGTATTGGCGGCTGCAGAGCTGAAACAACAGGGGGCTCCTTATACGGACGGCGTTATGTTTAGCCATGACTCTAATCTGATCGAAACCACCTGCGCCAATATATTTATTAAAACACCGGAAATGGGCTGGCTAACGCCTCAGCTCGATCAATCTGGTGTCCTCGGTGTTATGCGTGGGTTGTTATTGGAGAGACTATTTAACCAATCCGGTTTAAACGTAAAAGAGTGCCGGATTAATCCACAGCAACTGGCCTCTGCCTCGGAAATCTTTATCTGCAGTTCTATTCGTGGGCTTATACCAGTGACTGACATAAAAGACTTGGGCCATTGGTCTATTGGCCCTGAGACAAAACTGCTTCAATCAGCGCTGTTTGATCTCTATGATTGTTACCTATGTTAAAAAAGCTAAAGCGTCTGTTGCAAATCAGCACTGTTCTTATACTGCTTGCCGCGGTCTGTCTTGCAGTCCTGCTAGGCACTGCCCAGCGCTTTCTTGAACAACCCTTAACTCTGTCTAATAACACAGTGCAGTGGTCTATCGATAAAGGTGCGAGTCTCAGTGGCGTCAATCGACAGCTTTATCAGGAAAATATTGTTAGCCATCCGCGACTGTTAAGCTTCTATGGGCGACTTAGCGGCCAGACGGCTATTAAGGCCGGTCTTTATCAAATTAGTGCCGGCGATAGCGCCAAAACCCTATTAGAGCGCTTTAATCGCGGCGAGGTTATCAACTTTCAAATAACCTTTCCCGAAGGTTGGTCTTATCAACAGTGGCTGGAGCATCTTGCCAGTGTCGAGCAGTTTTCTGCTATTAGCGAGCTCAATCAGGCACAGATTATGAGTGCGGCGGGTATCGATAAATCCCATCCGGAGGGATGGCTTTTTCCAGATACCTACAGCTATATAAGCTCAGATACAGCCATTGATATTCTCGCTCGCGCTCACAGTAAAATGCAGCAGGTTTTAGATCATGCATGGCAAAATCGCTCGGCGGATATTCCCTACAGCTCCGCTTACGAAGCCCTGATTATGGCCTCGATTATCGAGAAGGAGACTGGACTGGTTGAGGAGCGACCCGAGATAGCCGGCGTTTTTGTTCGTCGCCTTAATAAGCGTATGCGCTTGCAGACAGACCCAACCGTTATCTACGGTTTGGGCGCTGCCTATCGCGGCGACCTTAAACGTTCACATTTGAAAACCCATAGCCCTTACAATACCTATATGATTAAGGGCTTGCCGCCAACACCTATTGCCATGCCCAGTGCCGCTGCTATTGAAGCGGCATTACATCCACTGGCCGGCACCAGTCTCTACTTTGTTGCACGCGGTGATGGTGGTCACTACTTTTCCGAGACTCTGGCGGAGCACCAAAAGGCGGTGCGTAAATACCAGATAGAGCGGCGCGCTGAGGATTATCGATCTGCGCCTAAAGTGAAATGAGCTCAGATTAATAAGCTGTTACAGAATAATAATTGGTAAAATAAAAAAGCAGGTTCGGGGACAATAATGCGGGAAACAACTATGCGCGGGAAATTTATAACCATTGAAGGTACTGAAGGTGTGGGTAAGACCACCAATATTCAGTTTATCCAGTCATGGATGGAAAAAAACCAGCTGGCCTTTGCCACGACCCGCGAACCCGGTGGCACGCCTCTGGCGGAACAGATCCGTGAGTTGCTATTGGCCCCACGCGAAGAAAAGGTCTGTAACACTGCCGAACTATTACTGATGTTTGCCGCCCGTGCCCAGCATCTTAATCAGGTGATAGAACCGATGCTCGCAGAGGGCGCCTGGGTGCTCTGTGATCGCTTTACCGATGCCACCTACGCCTATCAAGGCGCGGGAAGACATATGCGCAATGACCTGATTTCTGAGCTTGAGCTTTTAGTGCAGGGCAGCCTGCGTCCTGACCTGACGCTAATTTTGGATATTCCGGTAGAGATTGGTCTGCAGCGTGCCGGTGAGCGCAGTACGCCAGATCGCTTTGAACTTGAGCAGATTGAGTTCTTTGAGCGGGTTCGCAAACGCTATCTACAGATCGCCGAAGAGAGCCCCGAACGCTGCGTTATTATCGATGCCTCTCAATCCCTTACTGGCGTTCAGGCGCAAATTGAGAAAGCGCTAACCCGCTTTTTGGAGACCCCCTAGTGCTTCCGTTACCCTGGCAGGAAACTCTCTGGGATACTCTTAATACCAGTATTGAGCAGGAGCGCTTGCCCCACGCCATTTTAATCAGTGGCCCCAGTGGTATAGGTAAAGTTCGTTTGGCGAAAGCCCTTGCCCAGCATCTGCTGTGTAGCGCAGAAATGACCAAATACGCCTGTGGTTCTTGCAAAGGCTGTCAGCTATTGGCTGCGGGTAGCCATGCGGATATTACCTACTTAGAACCGGAAGAGCCGGGCAAGCCGATAAAGATTGATCCAGTACGTGCGCTCTGTGAGTCACTGAGTAAAACCGCTCAACAGGGTGGCTGGAAGGTGGCGATTATTGCCCCTGCCGAAGCGATGAATATTAATGCGGCCAATGCGCTGCTAAAAAATCTTGAGGAGCCCCAGCCGAAAACTCTGCTGATTTTGGTTTCCCATAGACCCAGTCTGTTATCGGCGACTATTCGCAGTCGCTGTCAAAAAATTAATATGCCAATTCCGGATACTGCGGTGGCCAATCAGTGGCTGACAGAGGTTACCGGTGATCAGTCGGCAGTGGATAAAGTGTTGTTTCTCGCCGCCGGAAAACCACTGTTGGCGTTAGATTATTTACAGAGCGATAACCTTCAGCAGCGACAGAGCTTCGAAGAGTTGATTGCCCAGGTAAGAGCCGGTGATATCTCGCCATTGGATGCGGCGCAACAGGCCCAGAAACTCGACAGCACTGAATCTATCGACTGGTTCAGCAGTTACATCCATCGTCTGGCCACTACCGATTTAGCCGATCAGCCGATTCCTGCACTGTTTGGTTTTTCAGATAAATTACTACAGGCGCGCAACTGGGTTGTCAGCGGTAATAACCCCAATCCGCAACTGCTTTGGGAAGAGCTGTTTATGGACTGGTTGATGGTGTTTGCCAAACGTCGATAAGTTGCCTGTTGAGTAGCCTGAAAATCGCCGGTGATTTTTTATATGCTAAGCTCATAGAAGCACACAAGGAGAGGTGATCTGTATGTTTAACGGTGGCAAGGGCGGTATTTTAACCGTCGATATCAATGATGAAAATCTGCTCTATCAACACTATATGTCTTTTGTCGACGGCGGCGGTTTGTTTGTTCCGACGAAAAAGAGTTATGAACTGGGCGATGATATTTTTTTCCTTTTAAGTATCTATCTGCGCCCTGAACCTATCCCCATGACCGGCAAGGTGGTGTGGGTAACGCACAAGGGTTCAGGCAGCTTTAAAAAAGAAGGGGTAGGGGTGCAATTGGGTGAAGAGCAGGCGGAATTGAAAGTTGATATTGAACAGGCTTTGACCGGTACGGTACACTCTCATAAACCTACACTGACAATGTAGCCCAATTTTCTAATAAAAGATGTAATAACCTATGCTGGTAGACTCTCACTGCCATCTCGATCATTTGGATATCACTGATCGGGAGGGTGGAATCACTGCTGTTTTAGAGGCTGCCAAAGCCCGCGGCATTACCCATTTTCTGAGTGTTGCGGTAGATATGCCGACCTCAAAATCTCTTATTGATCTGACTGCCAAACACAGTAATGTCTATTCTTCTGTGGGTGCTCATCCACTGCAAAAAGTGCAGCAGGAAGTTCCCTCAGTCGACGAGTTGGTGGCGCTTGCGCAACAGCCACGAGTGGTTGCCATAGGTGAAACCGGACTGGACAATTTTTATAGCAGCGAGACTATCGACTGGCAGCGAGCGAGTTTTATCAATCACCTGAAAGCCAGTCAGCAGATTAATAAGCCGGTGATTATCCACACCCGTGATGCCCGTGATGAAACAATCGATTTACTTCGTCAATACACACCCAGTGCCGCTGGTGTTATGCACTGTTTTACCGAGAGCTGGGAGATGGCCGAGCAGGCCTTGGAGCTAGGCTTTTATATTTCCTTCTCAGGTATTGTTACCTTTGCCAGTGCCGATGAGTTAAGAGATGTGGCGACTAAAGTGCCACTGGATCGTATTCTTGTCGAGACCGATTCACCCTGGCTGGCTCCGGTGCCTCATAGGGGTAAACAGAATGAGCCCCAATATGTTCGCGAAGTTGCCCAGTGCATGGCTGACCTGCGAGGTATTAGCCTTGAGCAGTTGGCTGCGGCCACTACAGAAAACTTTCATCGCCTATTTCAGATACCCAGATAGAGACCGCTATGGAACAACTGACCAATACTGATACTCCTGAGTCTAATTTTATTATTCGCACCTTTCCGGTGGGGCCGTTGCAGTGCAACTGTTCGGTGATTGGCGACAGTCTTAGTGGCCGAGCACTGGTTGTGGATCCCGGTGGTGATGCGGACAAGATTATGGCTCTGCTCAAGGAGCTGAATCTCTCGGTGGTGGCAATTATTCATACTCATGCTCATCTCGACCATATACTCGCCGCCGGTGAAATCAAGAAGGCTACCGGTGCGCCAATCTATCTGCACAAGGGCGATCAGTTTTTGTGGGATATGGTTGAGCAGCAGTGCGCGATGTTCGGGGTGCCGAAAGTCAGCCTGCCAGAGCCAGACCAGTATATAAACGATGATCAGGCGCTCGACTGCTGTGGTGGTGTTGCCATCCACACCCCGGGCCACACGCCGGGCTCAGTGAGCTTTTGGTTTGATGAGTACAAAACCTTAATTGCCGGAGATACCTTATTTCAGGGCAGTATTGGCCGCACGGATTTACCCGGTGGTGATTTTGAAGAGATTAAGAAGTCGATCAGTGAGCGTATCTACAGCCTCGATGATGAAGCTGTGGTGATCACTGGCCATGGCCCCAGTACCAGGATTGGTCTTGAAAAGCAGACCAATAACTTTGTCCGCGGCGTCAACTAACAAACCGATTAGAGATAAAAAACCCATAGGGAAAAGCAATGAAACAGCAATTGATAACCATGCTCGAACTGCAGAGCGATATGAACACCAAAGTCCATGCGGACTGGAAACAGCAAAACTTTGAATGGTATCGCGCCATCTGGGTGGAATGTGCCGAGCTGCTCGATCATTACGGTTGGAAGTGGTGGAAGAAGCAGAATCCCGATATAGGCCAGATTGAGCTGGAGTTGGTGGATATCTGGCACTTTGGTTTAAGCCTGTTACTGCTTAAGGGCGATTCCCCAGAGGTGATTGCCGACCATGTAATTGAAGCTTTCTCAGTGCCGCAACAGAGCGCTGACTTTAAACTCGATCTTGAAGACTTTACCCACCATACGCTTGCCAGTAAGGGTTTTGAGGTGGCGCGCTTTGCCAAGTTGATGAAGGGCATCGATATGGATTTTGAACAGCTCTATGTCGGCTATGTGGGCAAAAATGTGCTCAACTTCTTCCGTCAAGATCACGGCTATCAAGATGGCAGCTATCAAAAGCAGTGGGGCGGCGTTGAAGACAATGAGCATCTGGTGGAGATTGTCGCGCAATTGGATACCGGGGCGAGTAACTTTAAAGACGAGCTCTACAGTCGCATGCTAGAAACCTACAAAAAGCTCTGTGTGTAGCTGAAACATGTCCAAAATCAATCAAAAGAGCACTATTGGCGGTATAAATAGCCTTCATTAGTGCTCTGGAGATGCATTTTATTTATGCCGCCTTATAATAGCGCCGACTTAAACTTTGACGTTATTAACTTCTACGGAGATACACCTTGAATTCACCCGTTCGCGTAACAGTTACAGGGGCCGCAGGCCAGATTAGCTATTCTTTATTATTCCGTATTGCCGCTGGCGAAATGCTTGGCCCAAAGCAGCCGGTTATTTTACAGATGCTTGAAATCACACCAGCCCTAGAAGCGCTTAAGGGCGTGGCGATGGAATTGGAAGACTGTGCATTCCCACTGTTGGCAGGCATGGTCTGCACTGATGATGCAGCCGTTGCTTTTAAAGACTCTGATTACGCACTGCTGGTTGGCGCACGTCCACGTGGCCCAGGTATGGAGCGCAAGGACTTGTTGGAAGCCAATGCGGCAATCTTCTCTGCTCAGGGTAAGGCGCTTAACGACAATGCTTCGAAAGATATCAAAGTACTGGTTGTTGGCAATCCCGCTAACACCAACTCGCTGATTGCTCAGCGCAATGCGCCAGATATCAACCCGCGTCAATTCACTGCAATGACTCGACTTGATCACAATCGCGCACTGACTCAGATTGCCAATAAGACTGGCACTACAATCAATGACGTTACTCATATGACTATCTGGGGTAACCACTCAGCGACTCAGTATCCAGATATCCACCAGACTAAGGTCAACGGTTCACCGGCAATTGATATGGTTGATCAGACTTGGTACGAAGAAGAGTTTATTCCCGTTGTTCAACAGCGTGGTGCAGCGATTATTAAAGCTCGTGGCGCTTCCAGTGCCGCTTCTGCAGCGAATGCGGCGATTGCCCATATGCGCAGCTGGGCGCTTGGCACTGCCGAGGGTGATTGGGTAAGCATGGGTGTCTACAGCGATGGCAGTTACGGTATTGCTGAAGGCCTTATCTACTCTTTCCCTTGCACCTGTAAAGACGGTGACTGGGAGATTGTTCAGGGTCTGAAAATCAATGATTTCTCCCGCGCTAAGATGTCAGCGACGGAACAGGAGCTGACTGAAGAGCGCGATGCTGTTCAGCACTTGCTGCCCTAGAAGTTAGCTGTCTGAAATGCAGTATTGGAAAAACCCGCTTATTTATGACTGGATAAGCGGTTTTTTTGTTTTTAACTGCCCGCAAACGGGTTGCCCAGACTGAATAGTTTGCTACAGTACCGTTCATATTATTTATGCGTCTATTTTAAGCTTTTTAAGGAGTCTTGTATGGCATTTGCCGAGGTAGGAACAACCGCCAGTGATTTTTCACTGCTGAATCAGCGCGGCGAGCAAGTCAGCCTAAAAGATTATCGCGGTAAGAAAAATATTGTTCTCTATTTTTATCCGAAAGCCATGACCCCAGGCTGTACCGTTCAAGCCTGTGGTATCCGCGATAGCAAAGCCGAATTTGAAGCCGTGGATACGGTGGTGATGGCGGTGAGTCCCGATTCCGTAGACCGACTGGTGAAATTTGAAGATAAGCAGGAACTGAATTTCACTCTGCTGTCCGACGAAGATCATAAAATCACTGAGCAGTATGGCGCTTGGGATATGAAGAAATTTATGGGTCGTGAATATATGGGTGTGCTTCGCTCAACCTTTATTATCGGCAAAGACGGTACGATCAAATATGTGATGGGCAAGGTTAAGACCAAAACCCATCACGAGGATGTGCTGAATTGGATTAAGGAAAATCTTTAAGCTTTCTAATGTAGTTTTAAATTTACTAACCAACCAAAAACGTTAAGGGTTAATTATGTTTTTTATTTCCAGTGCACATGCACAGTCAGCCGCTCCAACCGGTGATCCAGGAATGATGGGTTCACTGATAATGTTCGGTGGCCTCTTTATCTTTATGTACCTGTTTATTATTCGCCCTCAGCGCAAGCGTCAAAAAGAGCATAATGATTTGCTCGGCAGCCTTAGCAAAGGCGATGAAGTCACTATGACCAGTGGTATTCTTGGTAAAATCACCAAGCTTGAAGGGGATTATGTGGTTCTTGAAGTTAACAATAACCTCGAACTGAAATTCCAGATATCTGCAGTTCATGCAGTGTTGCCTAAGGGCACTATCAAAGCGATCTAATCTGGTCGATAAGTGGCTGCTTCGGCAGCCACTTCTGCTAGTATCAAGCTTATGATTGCCTATCCCGATAAGTTAGATCTCGCTCAGACGCCGACGCCGTTCTATCCCCTTGAGCGTCTCTCTGCGCAGTTAAAAGAGCTGGACGGCGCGCGCATCTGGATTAAGCGTGACGACCTGACCGGCGCTGCCACCTCTGGCAATAAAATCCGCAAACTTGAATTTCTTCTCGCTGAAGCTTTAGCCAATGGCTGCGATACTGTGATTACCAGTGGTGGTGTGCAGTCCAATCACTGCCGTGCGGTGGCGCTTCTCGGCGCCCAATTGGGTCTTAAGGTTCATCTGCTACTGCGCACTGATTCTGAGCCACAAGCGGTCGGCAATCTACTCCTCGACCAGCTTGCTGGTGCCACTATCAGTTATTACAGCGTCAAGGAGTTTAAACGCCTCGACAGCCTGTTTAAGCACTGGACTGAACATTATCAGCAGCAGGGCAGTAAAGCCTATTCGATACCCACAGGTGGAAGTAATGGCACCGGTATCTGGGGTTATGTCAGTGCTGCTGAAGAACTTGCCGCGGACTTTGCCCGGCATAATATGAAGCCTCAGGCGATTGTCCATGCCAGCGGTTCCGGCGGCACTCAGGCGGGCCTGATGCTCGGCTGCCTTCTGCACGGCATAGATACAGCGGTTAAAGCCTATGCGGTCTGTGATAACAGTGCCTATTTTGCCGATAAGATTAATGCTGATCTCAGGGATTGGCAGAGTCGATATCCCTCAGAGATAGATATTAGTGAACTGCAAGCGGAGACCTGCGATGACTATATCGGGCCGGGTTATGGGCAGGCGGATCCGGAGGTTTTTGAGTTTATAAAACAGTTGGCGGCAATGGAGGGCATACTGCTTGATCCGGTGTACACTGGCAAAGCATTTTTTGGTCTGATAGAAGATATTAAAAAGGGCAAATACGCCAATGCTGCCAATCGCGATATTGTATTTGTGCATACCGGTGGCTTATTTGGCTTATTTGCTCAGCAGCAACACTTGGGATATTAAAATAATAAAAAGGGTTAATTATGTTTGAACAGATAATCGACACCATTAATGGCGCTGTCTGGGGCCCTGTGATGCTGATATTGCTGTTGGGCACAGGTATCTATCTGACCATCGGCCTCAAGGGTATGAGCATTACCCATATTCCCTATGCCTTCCGTCAGCTGTTTAAGGGTCGCAAAGGTGATGGCGAAGGTGAGATCAGTCCGTTCAATGCATTGATGACCGCGCTCTCATCGACTGTCGGCACCGGTAATATTGCCGGTGTGGCCACCGCCATAGGTATTGGTGGCCCGGGTGCTCTGTTTTGGATGTGGTGTACAGCGCTGGTAGGTTTGGCGACTAAATATTCTGAAGCGGTACTGGCGGTTAACTTTCGCGAGACCGATGAGTTGGGCAAAAAAGTTGGCGGGCCCATGTACTACATTAAAAATGGTCTTGGCAAAAAATGGCGGTGGTTGGGTGTTGCCTTTGCTATCTTTGGTTCACTGGCCGGCTTTGGTCTGGCCAATACAGTGCAATCCAACGCTGTCTCGCAGGTCTTGCAAAGCAACTTCCATGTACCCACATTGTTTAGCGGTATCCTGATGGCTGTTCTGGTCGGCATAGTCCTGCTCGGTGGTATTAAGCGTATCGCCGAAGTGGCCGGCAAGCTGGTTCCGTTTATGGCAATTGTCTATTTCCTCGCCACGCTATCTATTCTGCTTTTAAATGTTACTGAGCTGCCAGCAGCTATCGTCTTTATTGTCGACAGCGCCTTTAATGGCGCGGCAGCTACTGGAGGCTTTGCCGGTGCAACGATTATGCTGGCGCTGCGTATGGGTGTTGCGCGGGGTATTTTCTCCAATGAATCCGGTCTCGGTTCTGCGCCGATTGCTCATGCTGCGGCTGAAACCAACAGTCCGGTTCGGCAGGGCACTATCGCCATGCTCGGTACCTTTATCGATACTTTGATTATCTGCACCATGACCGGTTTGGTTCTTGTAGTAACCGGTGTCTGGAATGGTGAGCCCCAGGGGGCTGCGATGACGCTCTCGGCATTTAAAGCCGAGTTGCCCTATGGCGATATTATTCTCTCTGGTTGTATTGTGCTGTTTGCCTTTACCACTATGCTTGGCTGGAGTTACTACGGCGAACGCTGCGCGGAATTTTTGCTCGGCCCCAAGGTTATTGTTCCCTTTAGAATACTCTGGGTGATTGGCGTATTTCTCGGCACTCAGATGAGTCTCGAGCTGGTATGGAAGATGTCTGATGCACTAAATGGCATGATGGCGATACCCAACTTAATCGCTCTGGTTTTATTGGCGCCAGTGGTTTTTCGTCTTACCAGGGAATACTTTGCCGATGAGGAAACATCTCAGGGCAGTACTGATATAACTCAGGAAAAAGCCGGTTAATCCGGGATTTAAATTATGGAAAATGGACCCAAACTGGTAATAGCGATCTCTTCAACCGCACTGTTTGATATGCGTGAGAGTCACGATATTTATGAAACTCAGGGCGTTGCTGTCTATGCTAACTACCAGCGTGAACATGAAGAAGATATTCTCGAACCGGGCGAAGCCTTTCCGCTGGTTACCAAGTTATTGCGCATTAATGAAAAGCTTGGTGGTGAGCCGCGGGTAGAAGTTATTCTGCTATCGCGCAATTCGGCTGATACTGGATTGCGGGTGTTTAACTCAATCGCTCACCATGGTTTAAATATTACCAGAGCAGCCTTTTCTGGTGGCAAGTCTCCCTATAGATATGTCTCGGCCTTTGCCTGCCATCTATTTCTCTCAACCCATGCTCAGGATGTTCGCAGCGCTCTGGAGAGCGGCATGGCTGCGGCAACCTTGCTGCCATCGCAGAGCGGCTCTAATAATGCCTCAGATGAGCTGCGCTTTGCCTTTGATGGAGATGCAGTGCTGTTCTCTGATGCTTCGGAACGTATCTTTAAAGAGCGCGGTCTGGATGCCTTTACCGAGAATGAAAAAGCCTCGGCGAGAATGCCCATGGATCCGGGCCCGTTTAAAAACTTTCTGCAAACCTTGCACAGTCTGCAGGCTGAGTTTCCTGTTGATGAGTGTCCAATTCGCACCGCGCTGGTAACTGCACGCGCTGCTCCGGCTCATGAGCGGGTGGTACGTACACTGCGCGAGTGGGATATTAGAATTGATGAGAGCCTGTTCCTCGGCGGCCTAAGCAAAGGCGACTTCCTTAAGTCTTTCGGTGCTGATGTGTTCTTTGATGACCAGCAGGTGCACTGTACCTCTGCCAGCGAGCATGTCGCCACGGGCCATGTTCCTCATGGTGTCGCCAATGAGAAGAAAAACTAGCGGTTTTCTCTATGGCTGTACTGCGTTCAAGAAAATATTCCAAGCTCGATGATAACGAGATACTCAAGCTCTATGCTCAAGAGCCAGTAGGGGAGAGCCTGCATTTTTTGCAGATAGAGATTGATCAGCGAAATCTGCAGACCCAAGCTACTGGGGTGATTGACGATAACCGTAAAAAAGCGCGTCACTCAACACTTTACTATCTCTTTTATCTTGTCTTGTTTTTGTTCTTTTTACTGCGCTTTGGTGGGGATTTCATCTAGCGCACCCGTACCGTCAAGATCGGAGCGTATAACAATTTTCTGGCGTACTCAGATAGTTCAAATAGGCCCTGCGTCTATCCTTGAGATCAATCAGGGCCCGGCTTATGGGTACAGGTATTTCCAGATAGAGAGAGCACTTGTTTGAGCGCAGCGAGTTGTGCGAACGCTGGAAATACCTGTACCCATGGGACCGATCTCAAGGATAGACGCAGGGCCTATTCCGCCACGAAACAAAATCCCACCACGAAACAAAATCCCACCAAATTCTAACTGGCCGCACTAAGGCTTTCGAAACTTTAATGTCATACGGTTAGATTCACCGATTTCCACTAATTGCTCTTTCAATACGGGGTTATCACGACTGGTGGACAGGCTGGGGGGAAGTCGCCAGACAATGTCATCTGCGCCGGGTTGGTCTTTGGGATTATTGTTAATATCAGAGGAGTCCACATATTTAAAACCTGCTTCCTCAAACTTTTTAATAACCAGTGATTTTTTTAAATAGCCCTTCGAGCCATCTGCCCAATCATCAGATTTATCTTCCGGGCTCATATGCTGCACAACACCAACAATACCCCCGGGCTTCAAAACCTCAAAGGCATCTTTTAAAGCGGTGGTGAGATAGCCAGCGTCTTTTTCAAAGCGGTTCAGATTATGAAGTACACGTATAAACAAAAAGGCATCGGCCACGCCTTGAGTGGATTTCGGCATTGAACCAAATACAAAGGCTGATACTTGGGCACTGCTGTCGTTACGCCAGGATTTGGCATCTGCAGTCCATGTTGCTGTCCAGGTTTTTTTTGCTTCAAGGTATTCGGCGCTAAAAAAACCGAATCTGGGAAACATATCCAGCGCGTAGTCAACGCCAATCAACTTGCCGCTGGCTCCCAGATGATTGAGCAGAATTTTTGAATACCAGCCACCTCCTGGAAGAGCTTCGGCAACGGTCATGCCCGGCTTAATTTCGAAAAACGCCAAGGTTTCTTTGGGGTGACGATATACATAACGCGCCTGAATGTCTTCCGGTTGTGCTGAAAATGCATCAGTTACTGCTTTGGCTACTGCAGCTGTAGACGGTTCTACTGTGGTTTCCTGCTGGGCTGGTGGTGCTGCCTCTTGGCTGCAAGCAACCAGAATCAGTGCCATGAATGGAATAAAAAACTTTAGCATTTGTGAACCTCCTCTGTTGGGACAAACTGTTATTGAAGACCGTGGGCGAGACCTCATTAGAATAGTATAAATATATCAAAGAGATGCCTTACGATGGATCAAAACGCCGCAAACTTAATCCCCATCCCCAACAACATAGTCGCAATCAGCGTCTGCAAAATACGTCCGGGAATATTACGCGCCAACCGCGTACCCAAATGAATCGCTGGCAGAGAACCCACCAACAAACAGGCCAACAACATAAAATCCACATTACCCAGCCAGAATAAATGCCCCAGCCCAGCCACCAACGTAAGTGGAACCGCATGAGCAATATCAGTGCCGACAATATGCAGAGCCGGCATACGCGGGTAGAGCACCATTAAGACAGCAGCACAGAAAGCCCCCGCACCCACAGATGAGAGAGTGACAAAGATACCCAGGAAAATACCCACCAGAAAAATAATCGAATCTTTTGAACCAGTTTCAGGCTTGGGCTCAGCCACTTTAACCTTCTGCTTTAAACGACCGTTTAACAGAATAACCGAAGCGGTCAGCACCAACATCACCCCGAGACTGCGGGTTAGAATTCCCTCGTACTCAGAGGAATCGGTAAATACCTGGCTGAGGACAATAGCAGTGAGAAACGATGCCGGAACACTACCCAGTGCCAACATCTTTACAGTGCGCCACTCAATACTTTTCTGCTTATGATGACTGACCACGCCACCAGCTTTAGTAATGGAAGCGTAGAGCAAATCAGTACCAATCGCCACGTTATAGGGAAAGCCAAACAGAATCAGCAACGGTGTCATCAGCGAGCCACCGCCGACACCGGTCAACCCGATAGCCAGGCCAACACCGGCTCCGGCAGCTATATAAAGCAAAATATCTATTATCATTATTATTTTTTCTACTTTTGGATTAAACAGATCGATCACTCTAGCAAGGTCAAAGTATTCTAAGAAGTAATAGTTTTGCATATTTTTATAGCTTTATCGTATAGATAGGCGTATGTTTTAAGTATTGAAATTGTTTGGCATTAGCAATAGCCGATCAGTACGAAACCTTTTGCTGAGGGATAACAATGAAGCTGCAACAATTGCGTTATATCTGGGAAGTGGCTCATCACGACCTTAATGTTTCCGCTACCGCCAAGAGCCTGTATACATCACAGCCGGGCATCAGCAAACAAATTCGCCTACTCGAAGACGAGCTGGGTATAGAGATATTCTCCCGCAGCGGTAAACATCTGACTCGAGTCACGCCAACCGGTGAAGAAATTCTGAAAATTTCCGGCGATATACTGCGTCAGGTAGAGAGCATCAAGCAGCTGACCCAGCAACATAACAATCCCAACAAAGGCAGTCTTTCGATTGCCACTACTCATACCCAGGCGCGCTATGCACTGCCAACCGTGATTGAGGGATTTATTTCCAAGTATCCCGAGGTCTCGCTGCATATGCATCAGGGCACGCCGGTGCAGATTTCAGAGAAAGCGGCGGATGGTACGGTTGATTTTGCGATTGCCACAGAGGCGATGGAGTTATTTAGCGATCTACTGATGATGCCCTGTTATCGCTGGAATCGCTGTATTCTGGTTCCCAAAGATCATCCACTGGCCCAGCTGGCTGAGGTTAGTATTGAAGATGTTGCCGAACATCCGATTGTCACCTATGTATTTGGCTTTACCGGAAGATCCAGGCTGGATGATGCCTTTAGTGAAAAGGGACTGGCTCCCAAAGTGGTCTTTACTGCCACTGATGCCGATGTGATTAAAACCTATGTGAGGTTGGGACTGGGTATAGGGATTGTCGCTCATATGGCCTATGACCCGGTTCTCGACCACGATCTGGTGGCTATTGAAGCAGGGCATCTATTTGAATCAAGTGTGACCAGTATTGGTTTCCGCAAGGGGACTTATCTGCGTGGCTACATGTATGACTTTATCCATGCCTTTGCACCCCATCTAACCCGCGCTGTGGTCGACGAGGCTATGGCACTGCCTAATAAAGAGGCTCAGGAGCAGTTTTTTGCGCCGATAAAGTTACCGGTTTACTAATGCGTCATTCCACCACCGTCATACCAGCGAAGGCTGGTATCTATTGGTGATTCCATCTTTCTCTGGAATAACGGTATTGGGGTGTTCGGAACAGGAATCGGCAACACTAGATGGAGGCCCCAGCCTTCGCTGGGGTGACGTTTCTAGGTTGGTATAACGGTGGTGATGCTGAAATGTAGCAGCAGAAAAAAACCTACAAAAAATCCAAATCTACATCATTCATAATTTCTTTCAGCTCTTCATCTTCACTGGTCTTGGCATTCAGCACTTCTTTTACAAACTTAAAATAAACCGTATAAATTTCCGCATCCTGACCATCGCGCTCAACAATAAAGAACGGCGCGCGATCCACACTGTGCTGAGCTGCAAGCTGCATACCTTCTGATTCCGGATCGGCTTCATAGGCAATAACAATCTTGTCGAGCTGTTCCAGCTGTCCGGCATCACGCATCTTCTCTTCGACTTCACCGCACTTTTTGCACGGTGAGCCATCGGCGAAGATCTTTTTAACCATTGTTAGCTTTGTCGATACTGTCATAGGGCTTACTTCTGTATGTTTACAGCGTGGAGACCACATTCTTTCAGTGTGGCTTCTTCCCACCACCAGCGACCTTCACGTTCGTGCTGGCCGGGGCCAGTAGGTCTGGTGCAGGGTTCACAGCCAATGCTGATAAAGCCTTTATCGTGCAATTCATTGTAGGGCACGTCGTTGGCGCGAATGTAGTCCCACACCTGCTTGGATGTCCAGTTAGCAAGGGGGTTGAACTTGGTTAATTTGTCGTCTGGTCGGGCAAAGGCTTTATCGTCCTGCATCACCGGTACCGCGGCGCGGGTGCCCGGGCTCTGGTCGCGGCGTTGGCCGGTTATCCATGCGTCTACGGTTAACAGTTGCTTGCGCAGTGGTGCAATTTTGCGAATACCACAGCACTCTTTATGGTCGCCGTCGTAAAAACTAAACAGGCCTTTCTCTTTAACCAGCTTTTCTACGCGGCTGGCCTCTGGGTATACCACGTCGATATTGATGTTGTAGTGCTTGCGAACCTGTTCGATAAAGCGGTAGGTCTCGGCGTGCAGACGGCCAGTATCCAGCGAGAATACCTGCAGGTCTTTCCGAATCTTGTAAGCCATATCAATCAGAACCACATCTTCAGCGCCGCTGAATGAGATGGCAATATTGTCATGGTTCTCTAATGCGTATTGAAGGATTTCCTGCGGTGTCTGTACTGCCAGTTCGCTGTCAATATCGACGATGTTGGTTATGTTGCCCATTAATAAAATTTCCGACCAGTTGAAAAGGGCGGCACTATAACAAAAGCCCACCCAGTGTAAAAATAATAAGCAGCTATAGGCTTATAACTTTTTGTTTTAGCAGATGCTAATTGCACCGTTCTTGGTAACCACGTAAAGTGCGGATCAAATTTACTGGGGAGTTTTATCTGTGGAAATTGCATGTTTAGATTTAGAGGGTGTTCTGGTACCCGAAATATGGATCGCCTTTGCTGAAAAGACTGGCATAGAAGCGTTAAAGAAAACCACTCGCGATGAGCCTGACTACGATGTTCTGATGCAATATCGACTGGATATTCTGCGTGAGAATGGTCTTGGCTTAAATGAGATTCAGGAAGTGATTGCAACGCTGGAGCCACTGCCCGGTGCGATTGAATTTGTCGACTGGTTGCGCGAGCGTTTTCAGGTGGTGATTCTCTCTGACACTTTCTACGAGTTTGCCAGCCCGCTGATGAAGCAGCTTGGCTATCCGACCCTGCTTTGCCACAAGCTAGAGACTGCCGAAGATGGCACGGTGGTTAATTATCACCTGCGTCAGGCCAACCCAAAACGTCAGGCAGTTGTTGGTTTTAAGAGTATGTACTATAGAACTATTGCGGCTGGTGATTCGTATAACGATACAACAATGCTTGCTGAAGCCGATGCGGGTATTTTGTTCCATGCGCCAGAAAATGTGATCAACGAGTTCCCACAGTTTCCAGCTGTGCAGACCTTTGACGATCTAAAGGCTGAATTTATCCGCGCCAGTAACCGAGATTTAAGCCTTTAATTATTGTTATTGGCTGGTTTTCGGTTTCTAATAGAGTGCTTAAACGTTCATCGATATAGTTGTAAATATGAATAGTAAAACCCCCAGTGCTGCAGACAGAATCCGCGAAAAGAAAAAGCTTTTTCTGAATCGAGAGCAGAAGATTATTGATGCTGCACTGGCGCTGTTTTTATCCGATGGTATCGATCGTGTAACCGTCTCTAGCATTGCCGTGAAAGCGGGTATTGGCAAGGGCACGGTCTACAAGCACTTCCTGACTAAAAATGAGATCTTAGTACGCATTATGCTCGACTATGAAGAGAGTATAACGCGCACTTTGGCCGCTGGTATTGCCAAAGCCGAAGCTGGCGAATCCGGTGCTGCGGCCAAAGCCTACTTTGATTCCCGTCTGCAGCGTCCCGAGTTGGATCGTCTGGTTCAGCATCTGGAAGTTCGCCTGATCGATTCTGAAGATGTGGCGCCCCAGTTGGAACAGCTGCACCTTATGCGGCGCTCCAATGAAGACTCTCTCAACAGCATGATTACCCGCCTGATCGACCGTGGTGTGCTTGAAGATGTGCCGCCCCATTATCATTATCTAGCTTGCTGGGCTCTAGCTCAGGGTGCCGTAGAGCTGTGCTTTAGTCGCAGCTGGAACTACCGTCTGGATAGCGAAGAGCTGATGAAGTTTATAACCGGTGTTGGGGTAACCATTGGTAATAGAGGTCAGTATCGCGATCCATCCAAGGTTAAATCCTCAGGCTCCAAGTCTGATTCTGGTAAATCCTAGCTCTCGTGGGTTCCAGTCATCTGGATAAGCTCTTTTCCGACCTGTTTGCCTATCAGCAACAATCCTCGAATGATCTTCCTCCTGTGCATCTGTGGAATCCTCCTCTAAGCGGCGATATTGATATTGTTATCGATCGGGAAGGACGCTGGTTTCACGAGGGCGACGAGATTAAACGCGCCTCGCTGGTTAAGTTATTTACCTCGATTTTAACCTGCGAAGGGGATCAGTATTTTCTGGTTACGCCGGTAGAGAAGTGGCGAATCAAGGTCGATGTGGCACCGCTGTTTGCAATTTCTGCCAGTCGAGAATTGCGGGCTGGGGTTCAGGCCATATGCCTAACAACCCTAACAGGGGACACTGTGGTGGTGGATAGGGATCATCCGGTCTTTATTGACCCAGAATCAGAGCTTCCAATGCTCAAGGTTCGGGCTAATTTAACGGCGTTGATAAGCCGTAATATCTACTATCAGCTAGTGGACTGGGCTATTGAGGCCGCAGGTGATAACAGCTCTGAGCAGGGGCTTTATCTGTCTAGTATGGGTGAGCGCTTTTTACTTGGTCAGATTTCCTAGATTCATTAGATAAAAAAATACCCGCATTTTCAGCAGGTATTTTTTTACAGTCGACGCTATAGAACAGTTACATAGCCGGATAATTTGGTCCACCAGAACCCTCGGGCACCACCCAGTTAATATTCTGACTAGGTTCCTTAATATCACAGGTCTTACAGTGGACGCAGTTTTGCGCATTGATCTGAAAACGCTTGCTGCCATCATCATTGGCAATCACTTCATAGACGCCGGCAGGGCAGTAGCGCTGCGCGGGTTCGTCGTAGAGTTCCAGATTTTTACTGATTGGTAGCTGAGGGTCGGCCAGTACCAGATGGCAGGGCTGATCTTCTTCATGATTGGTATTGGACATAAATACCGAGGAAGCCTTATCAAAACTTAATATGCCATCGTATTTTGGGTAGTTGATTTTAGCGCACTCAGAAGCCGGTTTTAGGGTCTCATGATCCGCGACCTTATCCTTAAGAGTCCAGGGCAATAACCCATTAAAGATATTGATATCGATAAATGCGTAAGCTGATCCGAGGATATTGCCAAACTTATGCTGAGCTGGGCCAAAGTTACGCTGTATATGAAGCTCTTTGTAGGCCCAGGAGCTCTTGTAAGCCGCTGCGTATTCAACCAGGTCTGTGTTGTTCTGGTCTGCGGCTAGCGCTGCAGCTACCGTCTCTGCGGCGACCATACCGGATTTCATCGCCGTATGGCTGCCTTTAATCTTGGCGAAGTTAAGGGTTCCTGCATCGTCGCCAATCAGCAATCCACCGGGGAATGACATTTTTGGCTGTGACTGCAAGCCACCTTTTAACAGCGCCCGTGCACCGTAGGTAAGGCGCTCTCCACCCTGAATATGCTTGGCAATTTGCGGGTGATGCTTGTAGCGTTGAAATTCATCATAGGGGCTAACATGGGGATTGGTGTAGGAGAGATTGGTGATGAGTCCCAGCGCCACTGTATTGTCTTCGAGGTGATATAAAAATCCACCACCCAGAGATTTACTTTCATCCAGAGGCCAACCCGCGGAGTGAACCACAAGTCCCGGTTGATGCTGTTCTGCCGGTACTTTCCAGAATTCTTTGATACCGATACCGTAGTGCTGGGGATCTTTGCCCGTATCGAGTTGGTATTTGTCGATTAACTTCTTACCCAGATGACCTCGACAGCCCTCGGAAAAAAGGGTGTACTTGGCGCGTAACTCCATACCCTGCATATAGGAGCCCTTGTGCTCGCCGTCGTGCCCTATGCCCATATCGCCGGTGGCAATGCCCAGCACTTCACCACTGTCACCATAGAGAACTTCTGCGGCGGCAAATCCGGGGAATATCTCAACCCCGAGGTTTTCCGCTTGCTCCGCTAGCCAGCGGCACAGCTTGCCCAAGCTGATAATGTAGTTGCCGTGGTTATGCATGGTTTTCGGGGCAAAGAAATTGGGCACTTTGATGCTTTTACTAGCATCTCTGAAAACGTAAATATTATCGCCGGTCACTGGCGTTAGCAGTGGGGCACCCATGGCTTTCCAGTCAGGGAATAATTCATTTAAGGGTGTTGGCTCAAACACTGCGCCGGAGAGAATATGCGCACCGACTTCGGAGCCTTTCTCAACCACGCAGACGGAGATATCCGGGTTGACCTGTTTGAGGCGGCAAGCAGCGCCAAGACCTGAGGGGCCAGCGCCTACGATAACAACATCGTAATCCATATATTCACGTTCCAAGCTAATTCTCCGACTATTATTAGAATGTTTTATTAGGTTATTTTAATCACTTGATGCAAGCATAGCCATATTCACCATAAATAGCCGCAATTTAACAAACAGGCGGGCTATTCAAGCTGACTCGCCGGTCGTATTCGTTAATTCTGAGCGGCTCTACAAGCTTGATTTGCACTACCTGTTTAGGCACTATGAGGCCTGTTAATTTGGCTGTTTTAGAGCGTTTTAAAAGGCTTTAAAATCACCCAGTTTAAGTAATAACTTAATCAATTTAATAAAAGAAAAAGGATATCCATGAAAATTCTGGTAGCCGTTAAACGTGTCGTTGATTACAACGTCAAGGTTAGGCCCAAGTCGGATGGAACAGATGTCGATTTGGCCAATGTAAAAATGTCGATTAATCCATTCTGTGAAATTGCCGTTGAAGAAGCTGTCCGACTCAAAGAGAAGGGTGTAGCTACTGAAGTGGTTGCGGTTTCTGTAGGTCCTCAGCAGTCTCAAGAGCAACTGCGCACAGCGTTGGCGCTAGGTGCTGATCGAGCGATTTTAGTCAATACTGATGAAACCCTCGAGCCATTGGCGATTGCCAAATGCCTTAAGGCGGTTTGTGATTCTGAATCACCGGATATTGTCCTGATGGGCAAGCAGGCGATTGATGGCGACAACAACCAGACTGGTCAGATGTTGGCGGCGCTGCTGGGTTGCGGGCAGGGTACCTTTGCTTCGGAGCTGGTTGTCGATGGCGACAAGATTAAGGTGACTCGTGAAGTCGATGGTGGTTTACAGACCGTGGCATTGAAGCTGCCAGCGGTGGTGACCTCTGATCTGCGCCTCAATGAGCCGCGCTATGCCTCTCTACCCAATATTATGAAAGCCAAGCGCAAGCCGCTGGACAACACCACGCCTGCTGATTTATCAGTGGATATCACGCCTCGTGTGAAGTTACTGGGAGTTGAGATGCCCGCTCAGCGTCAGGCAGGTATTAAAGTTGATGATGTGGCTATGCTGGTGGATAAACTTAAAAATGAAGCGAAGGTGATCTGATGAGTATTTTAATTATCGCGGAACACGACAACAACAGCCTTAAGCCTGCTACGTTAAATTCGGTCACCGCCGCTCAGGAAATTGGTGGTGATATCGATATTCTGGTTGCCGGTAGCGCTTGTCAGGCAGCGGCAGAGCAGGCCGCTCAGGTTGCTGGTATCAATAAGGTGCTGGTTGCTGATGATGCAGCTTATAACCATGCTCTGGCTGAGAATGTTGCGCCTTTGATTGCCGAGGTGGGTGCCGGTTATAGCCATATTCTGGCTACAGCGACGACGACTGCTAAGAATATTATGCCTAGGGCTGCGGCTTTAATGGATATTCAGGCGATCTCTGAGATCAGTGCGGTTGTCAGTGCCGATACCTTTAAGCGCCCAATTTATGCGGGTAATGTGATCGCCACTGTACAGAGCAGCGACGTGATTAAGCTACTAACAGTGCGTGGCACAGCTTTTGACGGGGCTGCAGCGGAAGGTGGTTCGGCTACTATTGAAGCGATCAGCTCTAGTCATAGTGCCGGTGTCTCCGAGTTTGTCGGTGAAGAGGTGGCTGCCTCTGACCGTCCGGAATTAACCGCGGCGAAGATTATTATCTCTGGTGGTCGTGGTATGGCCAATGGCGAGAACTTCGATATGCTCTACAGTTTGGCTGATAAGCTTGGGGCTGCGGTTGGCGCCTCTCGAGCAGCGGTTGATGCGGGTTTTGTACCCAATGATATGCAGGTGGGTCAGACTGGTAAGATTGTTGCGCCGGATCTGTATATTGCGGTGGGTATCTCCGGTGCTATCCAACACTTGGCAGGTATGAAAGACAGTAAGGTGATTGTGGCGATTAACAAGGATGAAGAGGCACCGATTTTTTCGGTTGCCGACTATGGTTTGGTTGCTGATCTGTTTACTGTATTACCTGAGATAGATTCTGCGGTTTGACCCGTAACCCATTGTTATATTAAGTTATATGGAAGGTTGTAAGACCAAAAAAGGCTCCTGATGGAGCCTTTTTTAGTTCTCTTTAATCGTTCTTACTTAGTCTTTCTTATCTTGCTTTTTATCTTTTTTCTTGTTTTCTTTATTGCCCTTTTCGTGCTTTTTCAGCCGTTTCTTTTTCGCCTCACGCTTTTCTTCATCAGTCATATTTTCCCAGCGCTTGCGCAGCTCTTTACGCTTTTCCGGAGGCATATCCTTAAAGCGTTCACGGGCTTTAACAATGCGCTTTCGCTCTTCAGGGCTAAGCTTTTTCCAGCGTTCAGCGCGGTTTTTAAAGTTTTTATCCTGAGCTCTGCGCAGTAGCTTATGCTGCTGATGGGGTTTTAATTTATCCCAACGTTTTTCCATAGGTGCCAAGTTTTCACGGGTTTCAGCCGGGAGATTGTCCCAATCTACAGCTTCAATAGGCTGGTCGGCATAGGCCGGAAGGGCGCTGATACCAAGGGCTGCGGCAAGTAATAATGTTCTAGTGATCGCTTTATTTATCATCAGTTGCTTTCCTGAAGTTAGGTTTCTGCACTGGCTAGCCAGTCGTAAAAATCGAGATCTTCGTAGAGATCAATAAGAGGCTCATCAGCCTGAATTTCGGTAATACTGATATTGCCAGATGGCTCTATTTGCTCCACAGGATTGATCAATACTGCAGTAATAAGCGCAACTGAGGCCAGTGAGGTTGCCAGTGCGGGCCAGAAGAAGGGTTTTCTGCCCTGGCGTGACTGGGAGAGGGCGCTGTTACGCGCTTGGGTAAGGCGAAATAGATCTTCAGTGGCGGTCTCGCGTTCCTCTTCGAGCAGATTGTCGCGGAGATTGGCTGCGAGTTGTTTGTCGCTGATAGTGGTTTCAGGCTTAGTCATAACAATAATCCTCCAGTGAATTACGCAGCGAGTGCATTGCCCTTGAGTAATGGGTTTTTACGCTGCCTTCAGTGCAGCCCATAGTTTTAGCGGTTGTGGCTGTACTCATACCGTCCCAACAACGCAGCATAAAGGCTTCGCGCTGACGGGTTGGGAGCTTTTTAACCGCTGCGGTTAACTGTTTAATTTGCAACTCGCGAACCAGCATCTGATCTGGTGTCTCTGAATTGCGGCCCTCTGCGCGGTCTATTAGGTCGCCGCCAGTTTCATCGGGCTTCATACCCCAACTGGCGAGGCTAATAAGTCTACTTTTAACCCCATTGCGACGATAATAGTCGGTGATTTTGCTATTGAGAATACGATAAAACAGTGGTCGCCACTCATCGGCTGATTTGGCTGAGTACTTTTCGACCAGTTTGTACATCGCATCCTGAACTATATCTAGTGCATCATCACGGCTGCCGGTAGCCATTCGCGCCATATGGAATGCTCGTCGTTCAATATCTTTAAGGAACTGCTCCATAGGCGTATCCCTTAGCCGTGTAGAGGTGGGCTGGCTCACAGAATACTCGCCTGTGAAATCACCTGATGCTTGTTGAGTCATTATATTCATTATTATAGCCAGCTCTCTTTGCTTTTGATCTGTAAAGAATCACCTGTTAGCGATAGTCATCGTCTAAAGCTTCATCGAGCAGAAGCATAATAGCGATCCATTCAAGATAGTCATTATCATGGCTGGAATGCCTGTGCTTGAGTGATCGTCTGTGCTGCTTGCTGTGGTAGTGGCGATAATGATTGTGGGCCTGATAATGCCTGCGCGCCTGCCATTTTTTATAGTTGTGGCCGCTGTAGTGGCGGTATTTGGCAATTCTGTGCTGTCTTTTTATAGCTTTTCGATGCTCACGATTAAGCCGTCGCTCAGATCTGGCGTTATGAATAGCTCGATCATGCTTTAGATGGCTGTGGTCGCTGAATTTCTTATGTTTGTGGGATTTATCAGAATCAGCCAACGCCGTGGCTGGATAAGCTAGCAGTCCCGCGCTTAGGGTCAATGCAATCAGTGCCTGCCTCATACCTTTCTCCTTGTTCTAAAGTGTCGCGATATACAACGACAGCTGTGGAGATTGGTTGACCCTGATAAGGAATTAATATGTTGGAATTATATTGTTGGCGTTATTCCGTTGGAGTGAAAGTTAGCCCAAATCAGCCCAGATAGGGCAGTGGTCGGAGGGCTTTTCAAACCCTCTGGCATCGCTGTCGATACCGGTGGCGCTGAGCAATTGCATGGCCGCAGGTGTCGCCAGAATTAAATCTATACGCAGACCACGCTTGGGCTCCTGCTCAAAACCACGGCTGCGGTAGTCAAACCAGCTGTAGCTATTGACTTCACCATTCATTGCTCTAAAGCTATCCTGCAGGCCCCAGTCTTTGAGGTTTTGTAACCATTGTCGCTCTTCCGGTAAAAAGGCGCATTTGCCGGTTTTAATCCAGCGCTTGGCATTCTCAGGTTTAATGCCGACATCTATATCCGCTGGCGCAACATTCATATCACCCATCACCAGAACCAGGTCTTCAGTGCTAAAGTTATTCTGCAGATAGTCGAGCAGGTCAGCGTAAAACTTCTCTTTGGCGGGGAATTTGGTCGGGTGGGCACGTCCTTCACCCTGGGGAAAGTAACCGTTAATAACATGAACCGTTTGGCCGTCAATGCAGTACTGGCCATGAATCATACGCCGCTGGGCTTCTTCATCATCGCTGGCGTAACCGCGGGTTACCGACAGCGCGGGGTTTTTGCTTAGCAGGGCAACCCCATAATGGCCTTTTTGACCGTGGTATACGACCTGATAGCCCATGTCATTAATCGCCTCGATGGGGAATTCCTGATCGCTGACTTTGGTCTCCTGAAGGCCAATAATGGCCGGAGAGTGCTCGTCGATAACTGCTTGTAATTGATGAAGTCTGGAGCGTAAGCCATTGACATTAAATGAAATAATACGTTCGGGCAAGGCTATTTCTCTCCATTCTGGCGCAACACTAACAGTTGCTTATTATTGGGTTTTTCAACTATTCGAATCTGGTCAGAAAGGATATAGCCGGCTTCCTGAAGCATGGGGTCAGATTCAGCAATATCTTCTTCCTCCTCCTCTTCCTCCTTGTTTTTAGCTTCTTTTTCGTCGGCTACCATTTGGTTTTCTTTGGCTTTCGGCTTATTGTCTTCGAGGCCTTCTTTAACTTCATCTTTAACCTCATCTTCATCATCGTCTTTATTGGCCGCTTTCCATGCATCGCGGTCAGCATAGAGCTCTAGCCCTTTGCTCTTGCGGCGCTGGTTTTCCAATAGCAGCTGCTGATTATCCCATTCGGCGGAACGCAAACGGCGTTTTTCAATACTTAAAGAGATTGTTTTATCGGCATCCCAGCTATCGCTAAACTCAAGCTGTTTAACCAGATGAACAAAGTCAGGATCACTGCTTATACGTTGCTGGTGGGCTGTATTTAACAACGGTACATATTGCTTAACACCCGCAGAGCGCTTAAATGGCACGGCATGAATATTATCCCAGGGCAGGGCATTGTCCTTGTGGCTCTCGCCGACTTCTTCTTTGTTGTAAAGCGAGGGAAACTCTATATCAGGCAGTACGCCGCGATGTTGGGTGCTATCGCCAGAGACGCGGTAAAACTTGGATATAGTCAGCTTAAGCTGGCCACTGCTAAGGCCGGTAACATCCTGGACCGTGCCCTTGCCAAAACTTTGACTGCCAACCACTAAGGCACGGTCATAGTCCTGAATTGCACCGGCAAAAATCTCCGAGGCCGAGGCGCTAAGGCGATTGATCATAACCAGAAGAGGGCCGTTATAGACTGCTCGCGAGGTAGCCCGTTGATCGCGGGATACCTGCTGATAGGCATTGCGAATCTGCACTACCGGGCCAGAATCAATAAACAGGTCGGTAAGCATGGTGGCTTCGTGAAGGGAGCCACCGCCATTGTTGCGCAGATCGAGAATAATCCCGTCAACTCGCTCCTCACGCATCTCCATCAACAGTTTGTAGACATCTCTGGTAGTGCTTTTGTATTCCGGGTCGCGCTTGCGATAGGCTTCAAAGTCCATATAGAAGGCAGGGATATCAATCACCCCAAGGCGCATTTCAACCCCATTCTGATTGATATTGATAATTTTGCTCTGGGCAGATTTCTCTTCGAGTTTTACCTTGTCGCGAACAATGGCAATAACCTCTGTGCTATCTGCTGAGTCGCTGGCACCATTAATCAGCTCAAGGCGAACCGTTGAATCCTTGGGCCCGCGTATAAGATCGACCACATCGTCAAGGCGCCAGCCAATCACATCGACCAGTTCTTTATCATCCTGGCCGACACTAATTATTTTATCTTCAGCTTTTAGAAGTCCCTGCAGATCTGCTGGGCCACCGGGAATAATCCGCGCGACCTTTGTATATTCATCTTCAATGGTCAGCTCAGCGCCGATACCCTCAAGGGAGAGCGACATATTGATCTGAAAGTTCTCTGTGGTGCGCGGTGAATAATAGGCTGTATGCGGGTCATAGAGCGAGGCTAGGGCGTTGACATAGAGCTGGAATACGTCCTGACTATCGCGTTGTTGCATCTGCTTTTTTTGGTTGGTGAATCGCTTAATCAGCAATTCTCGGGCTTTAGCGGGCTCTTTATCATTGAGCAGTAAGCGGATCATTGAGTCTTTAATACGCTTGCGCCAGTATTCATCGCGCTGCAGAGGGTTTTCCAGCCAGTCACGCTCTTCACCATCTAATACAATGGTTTCGTCAGCGGTGAAGTCGAACTCGTAGTCGCTTTCGAGTAGCTCGATATTGGCTTGATGCTGGGCAATAGCCTGAGTCCGCAGGCGGTTAAACATAATAAAGCCGGGGTTTACATCACCTCGACGGGCGAGATCGTCGAGCTTGGTCTTCCACTTTGAGAATTCTTCGATATCAGACTGCAGGAAATAGCTTTTAAGCGGGTCGAGCATTTCAATGTAAGTTGTCAGGTAGCGCTCAGAGAGCTCGTCATTAATCTTCTGACCGTGATAATGGCGAGTTGCCAGTCGATCGAGAATTTCACGGAAGAGTGCGGTTTGCTCCGATTGTTTTTCTATTGGCCCTAGTCCGACATCTGTGGATGCGTAGATAGAGCTATATAAAGTAGTGACACTGATAAAACTTAAAAGAAGAATGACGATAACGCGCTGCATGGTTAATTTCCTTGTCTGGATGCTTAAGTTTACCAGAAGTGAATATAAGTAATATAGACAACGCAATTCTTCTCAAACTCCTCATTTAGATAGAGTTGGGCTGCTGCTTTTCGAATGCGGTGTTAGCTCTTTTCGAATGCGGTGTTAGCTCTTTTAGAAAGCGAGGTAGGTGAGGCTTATATTATGTCCTCTAATCTCAATTAGTGGACATAGCTAGACAGTAGGAAAACAGGCTGTTACAGTGCATAGCAATAAATCCACGGCATCTAGCCGCTATTAATAGCTACTCAGGATATCTGATACCAATGGCCAGCAAGTTTAAAGCGACTCCACTGTTTGATGCTCATAAAGCATTTGTCCGCTTACCTATGGGCATGGCCATGCTCGACGGGTACCCGGATTCAAAACAGTTTATTGAAACACTCTGCGAAACCATTCCCGATGTGCGTCAGGATCTTTTGCATACTCAGGCGTTCCTTAAAAGTTATAGCCGAAAATCTGAAGCGACTTTTCGTGGTTACCGCAATGAAGGTGAGCGCTTATTGCTGTGGGCATGGACTATCGCCAATAAGAGCGTTATCCAGCTTAAGCGGCCAGATCTTGAAGCGTACTTTGATTTTGTCCACAGTCCAGCATCAGCCTGGGTCGGCAGTTCAGTCCAGGATCGCTTTAAAATAATCGGCGGAGAGTCCCGTCAAAATGAAAACTGGCGGCCATTTGCCGTAAGAATCGCCAAGGAAGACCGTAAAGAAGCCTTATCTGAGGGCCTGAGTGTCGAAGTTAGCCGGGACGGGCACCTGCTATCTCATGAGGCGATGAAGATCTGCTATTCAGCAATTTCCTGTTACTACGACTATTTAACGGATGAGGGTTACGCCTTTGGTAATCCAATCCCGGCGATTCGCAAGCAGTCGCCATTCCTTATTAAAGGTGCCACGCAAAAAAATATAAAGCGCCTCTCTGATCTACAGTGGGAATATGTTCTCGATTGCGCACAGAAAGCGGCAGATGACTCGGCTACTCATGAGCGCACGCTATTTGTGATCGCCATGCTTAAAACCCTCTATTTAAGAGTCTCTGAGCTATCTGATAGAACCAATTGGCAGCCAGTGTGGAAGCATTTCTGGCTGGATACGGACGGCAATCGATGGCTTAAGGTGCTGGGTAAAGGCAATAAGATGCGCGATGTTTCAGTGCCAAGTGCCCTTTCTCCCTATATTGATCGCTACCAGAAATACCGCGCATCGATTAGCTCAACCTTTGGTGTTAACTCGACGTTAGTGGCCAAGAACCGCGGTGTTGGCGGTATGACCTCACGCCAGTTGCGACGTATTGTTCAGGAGGCCTTTGATTTGGCTTATGACAAGATGATTACCGAGGGCTTTAAAGATGAGGCCAAGGCGTTGCGGGAAGCCACCACGCACTGGTTGCGTCATACCGGTGCTTCACAGGATATCGCCACCAGACCCTTAAAGCATATGGCTGATGATTTGGGCCATGCCAGCATGGGCACTACGGACCAAGTCTATATTCAATCGGATATGAAAGAACGTGCCAGATCAGGCAAGAAGCGCGATGTTTAGTTATAGCTTCAAATAGTTACAGTAGCTTAGCCTTGTCGCGTAAGACCAGAATCACTTTCTAAATACAGTCTCCATCCAACAGTCAAAGTAGCCTCCCCAGTGCCTAATATAGGTGCTGTTGGACGCCTGTTTCAGTCCTTTTTAGCAAATAATTGTAAGTAATCACTATTCATTCTGATCATAGCTAGATTGCAGTCTATCCACAGCTTGTATAAAACTTTTGATTTTTCGCAATTTATTGAATCATTATTCAATAATATTTGAATAATGATTCAATAAGGTGCTATTCTAGCATCCATTGAAAACCTTATATTTCAGCAATAGCAGGCCTTACAGATGATTTGAAGCTTGCAGAGCTGAAGTTAAAAAACCTATTAGAGTGATGATATGTCGAGCACTAGAAAGTTAACCCCAAGATCTGAGCCAATCCAAAAGCGCGCCCTCGAGCGCAGGGCTAGTATTCTTCAGGTAACCGCCCTACTGCTTGAGGAGGTTGGTCAGGATGACCTGACAACTATTCTGGTCGCCAAGCGCGCAGAGGTCTCTGTGGGCACGCTCTACCACTACTTTCCCAATAAATACGCGATTCTTCATGCTCTCGGTGAGCAGTGGCTTGAGGAGATTGAGATCGCACTGCAGGAGCTGGAGGGCTTTAGAGTTGAATCTCTAAGTCTCAAGCGCTTTGTGGAGAGTTGCGTAGAGCGAATGCTGGCGGCCTATACGGCGCAGCGTGGCCTATTGCCGCTGGTGCAGGCCATGAAAGGGGTTCCGGAATTAAAGGATTTGGATGGTACCTACAACAGCCTGATTATTAGCGCTATGGCGCGAATGTTTGAGCGGGTGGAGGTTGCTGAGCGCCCTGCTGAGCTGTCTAGGCTTGGGCTTGCCTATCATGAGATCAATCATGCAATGCTATTGCTGGTAGTGAATCAGAGTAAAGCTGATAGCCTTAAAACTTTAAATGATCTTAAATATTTAAGTCTATGCCTGCTTGAGCGCGCTAAGAGTCAGTTTTAAGCTGTTCCACAGAGGAGAAAATGCTTTATTAAATCCAGCTATCTTATTGATATATATCGAATTGAAGTCGGGAATTTTCTATCTAGCCTGAGTTCTCATGGTGACAAATTCTTCTGCTGCTGAGGGGTGAATCCCCACAGTGGCATCAAAATGAGCCTTAGTGGCACCGGCTTTAAGCGCAATTCCCAGCCCCTGAATAATCTCTGCGGCATGCTCACCGACCATATGACAGCCAACTACCCTATCGGTCTCTGTATCTACAACCAGTTTCATGGTGATACGGTCTGCGCCGCCACCCAGGGTTTGCAGCATTGGCTTAAAGTCTGAGGTGTAAACCGCTATATCAGCGTACTCAGAGCGCGCCTGCTCTTCACTTAGGCCAACAGTGCCCAGCTCTGGCTGACAGAACACGGCCGTTGGAATATCGCTGTAATCAATTTTCGCACTGCCATCACCATAGAGATGATCTACCAGTACCATAGCTTCCTGAATCGCCACTGGGGTTAACTGAACGCGATCAATCACATCGCCCAATGCGTAAATACTCGGCTCTGCCGTGGAAAAATACTCATCAACCACAATTGAGCCGTTGTCACGCATGACGACAGCAGTCTTTTCCAGGCCCAGATTAGCCGTATTCGCCTGACGGCCGGTGGCATAGAGAACCAGCTCAGTATCCAGTGATGAGCCTGTATGTAGGTCTACAGACAATCCATTAGCGGTTTTATTAATCTCATTGATTTGAGTATTGAGGTGAATATTCACCCCTTTGGCCTGCATACCCTCTTTTACCTTATCGCTCATTTCGCGATCGAAGGACTTAAGTAGCTGTGGGCCACGATAAACTAGATGGGTCTCGACACCCAGACCATTTAAAATACCGGCAAATTCAACCGCGATATAACCGCCTCCGACTACCACGGCGGTTTTGGGTAGCTTATCCAGAGAAAACATCTCGTTAGAGCTAACTGCGTGCTGACTACCGGGAAACTCTGGTATATAAGGCCAACCGCCGGTCGCTATAAGAATATTTTTGGCTTTATAAGTCTCGCCATTAACAGTGACAAGATGAGGCCCTGCAACCGTTGCTCGGCCATCGAAGAGATCGGCACCACTATTGTCGATCAGATTGTTGTAGATGCCATTTAGGCGCTCAATCTCAGCGGTTTTGTTATCCCGCAGTGTCGCCCAGTCGAGACTAGGCGCCCCGGAAATAGTCCAGCCAAAGCCCTTACTGGCGTGAAAGAACTCAGGAAATTGCGAGGCATAGACAAACAGCTTTTTCGGCACACAGCCAACATTCACACAGGTGCCGCCAAGATAGCGATCTTCTGCCACTGCGACTTTTTTGCCTTTGGACGCCGCCATACGGGCAGCGCGCACACCGCCGGAACCGGCGCCAATAACAAATAGATCGTAATCAAATTCAGTGGCCATCTATCCTAGTCCTTTACGTTAAACCAGTTGAGTTTGTTATGCAGGCTGACCACATGGCCAACAATAATCAGGGTTGGCGCTTTGGCACCAGCCTCGCGAACGATTGCCGGCAGTGTATCCAGATCGCCGGTAAACACGCGCTGTTTATCCGTTGTGCCCTTTTCAACCAGAGCTACAGGTGTATCTGCGGCAAGGCCGTGATCTTTAAGATGCTGGCAGATAGTTTCCATACCGCTTAAACCCATATAAAACACCAGGGTTTGGTTAGGCTGGACTAATTCAGGCCAGTTTAGATCCATCTTTCCTGAGCGCAGATGACCGGCGATAAAGCGTACTGACTGGGCATGATCTCGATGGGTCAGCGGTATACCGGCATAGCTTGCACAGCCAGAGGCAGCGGTGATGCCCGGCACTACCTGAAAGGGAATATTGTGTTCGGCAAGGGTTTCAATCTCTTCGCCACCGCGGCCAAAGATAAACGGATCGCCGCCTTTGAGGCGCACCACGCGGTTGCCTTCGAGGGCGTAGTCGACGAGCTTTTGATTAATATTCTCCTGGGTTACCGGGTGGTCACCAGCGGTTTTACCCACAAAGATACGCGAGGCATCACGGCGTACCAGATTGAGTACTTCCGGTGAGACCAGACGATCGTATAGAACGATATCGGCCTGCTGCATTAGGCGTAGAGCTTTAAAGGTCAGCAGATCAGGATCACCGGGGCCTCCGCCAACCAGATAGACTTCACCGGTTTTAAATTCATCAGTGTTATCGAGTTTATCGGTTAACAGGCGCTCGGCTTCGTCGAGATTGTTGGCATAGGCCTGCTCGGCGATTGGGCCATAAAACACCTCTTCCCAAAACGCCTTGCGGTCTGCGCCATTGGAAAACTTGGCTTTTACCCGCTCGCGAAAACTGCCGGCCAGTGCGCCGAGCTTGCTCATACCTGCGGGGAGTAGAGCCTCGAACTTGGTACGCAATAGTCTTACTAGTACCGGCGCATCACCACCGCTGGAGATGGCGATTTGAATCGGTGAGCGATCGACAATTGAGGGGAAGATAACCGTTGAGAAACCCGGGTCATCGACCACATTGGAGAGGATATTGGCGCTTTGGGCATGCTCTGATACCAGGCGGTTAAGATCGCGATCATTGGTCGCGGCAATCACCATAACTATATTGGGAATATCCAACATATGCTGATGTTCGTAAGCGGCGGTAACCAGATGCAGGCCATTGCAGCCATGCTTCTTATCGGCGGCATCCATTGCTAAAAGGTCTGGGCAGAAGTCTTTGGCGACGATGGTAATAATGGCGCTGGCTTCTTGCACCAGACGTACTTTGCGCAGGGCGATTTCACCGCCGCCGACGACCATAATATTGCGGCCTTTAAGGTTGTGAAATAGTGGCAGGTAATCCATTTTTTCTCTTTGGTTTAATGTTTTTAACTTTATGTAGATCGGAGAGGTCTGCAGGAGATCCCTCGTCGCTGCGCTCTGTCAGGATGACTAGATCCTTCGTTGCTGCGCTCTGTCAGGATGACATATTGAGTGTCTCTGACACTCAATATGTCACTTAATAACCGTCAGCCCGTTCATTAGTGGCTGCAGCACTTCAGGAACGGCAATCGAGCCATCAGCCTGTTGGTAATTTTCCATCACTGCCAAAAGTGTACGCCCTACCGCCAGTCCTGAACCGTTCAGGGTATGCAGCAGCTCGGGCTTGCCATCGGCATTTCTGTAGCGGGCTTTCATACGGCGTGCCTGAAAATCAGCGAAGTTACTGCATGAGGAGATCTCGCGGTACTTCTCCTGCGAGGGCAGCCAGACTTCAATATCGTAGGTCTTGGCGGCAGAGAAACCCAGGTCGCCACCACAGAGAATAACCGTTCTGTATGGCAGGTCGAGCTTCTGCAAAATAGCTTCTGCGTGTCCTACTAGCGTATCCAGTGCATCCCAAGAATCATTGGGATGAACAAACTGTACCATCTCAACTTTCTCAAACTGATGCTGGCGAATCATCCCTCGGGTGTCACGGCCATAGCTGCCCGCTTCACTTCTAAAGCAAGGAGTATGGGAAACAAATTTGATTGGCAAGCTATCGACGATTTCATTGCGATATATATTGGTAATCGGCACTTCTGCTGTGGGGATCAGGTAAAACTCACGCTCGTCGTCGAGTTTAAACAGATCCTCTTCAAACTTGGGTAGCTGACCTGTGCCATATAGTGATTCGCGATTAACGATATAAGGTACATAGACCTCTTCGTAACCGTGCTCCTGAATATGGGTATTGAGCATAAATTGGGTCAGTGCCCGGTGCATGCTGGCAAGACCGCCGCGCATTTGCGAAAAGCGCGAACCGGTAATTTTCGAGGCGGTATCAAAGTCCAGCCCATTGAGTGCATCACCGAGATCCACATGATCTTTTACCTCAAAGTCGAAAGTCTTCGGCTGACCCCAGCGACGTACCTCAACATTGTCATCTTCATCGTTGCCTGCGGGAACAGAGCTGTGAGGAATATTGGGAATGCCCTGCAACATCTCATCAAGGCTGCCCTGCACTTCTGCCAGATTGGCATCAGCCTGAGCACTGTCATTTTTCATCTGCTCGCCTTTAGCCTTAAGAGGTTCAATATCCTCACCTTTGGACTTGGCTTCACCGATCAGCTTGCCCATGGATTTTGCATAGGCGTTGCGTTCCTGCTGCAGGCTCTCAGCAGCTAGCTGAAGCTCTTTGCGCTGAGCTTCAAGGGCGAGAAAAGCCTGAGCATCAAGGTCATAGCCCTTGATTTTAAGACTAGCGGCAACGGCATTTAAATCCGAACGTAACAGCTTCGGGTCGAGCATGGTGGTTTCCTTAAACTATTTTTGAAAACAAAATTATATTAAACGAGCAAGCCAGATTGCACAGCTAATGGCAACAAGACACAGAACAAGGGTTGCCAGCACATAAACTAGCGCCAGAAAAAGGTGGCCATTTTGCCACAAACCTAGGGCATCAAGCGAGAATGTTGAGAAGGTTGTAAAGGCACCGAGAAAGCCAATCATTAACAGACCGCGCATCTCTGCCGGCAAGGCGGCTCTTTCAACAATAATCACAAACAATATGCCCATTACAAAACTACCCAGGACATTGACAGTTAGAGTCGCGTAGGGGAATTTATGGCTTGTAGCATTAAATATCCAGGTGCTTACAGCGTAACGAGCCATAGCCCCCAGTGCGCCGCCAATGGCAACAGCTAACCAGTGCATTATTTTTTATCCTTTTTATTGGGGTTATCTAGCGAGCGTAAATAGTCGAGTTTTTCAGCTATCTTTTTTTCCAGCCCGCGGTCAGTGGGAAAGTAGTATTGCTTGTCGGCCAATTCATCCGGCAGATAGGTTTCACCCGCCGCATAGCCGCCCTCTTCATTGTGGGCGTATCTATAGTCCTTACCGTAATCCAGCTCTTTCATTAAACTGGTTGGCGCGTTGCGCAGATGCATAGGCACTTCGTAACTGGGCAGCGAGCGAACATCCGCCATGGTCTGGTTATAGGCACTATAAACCGCATTGCTCTTGGCGGCGATGGCAATATAAACCACTGCCTGAGCCAGGGCCAATTCACCCTCAGGGCTACCGAGGCGCTCCTGCACATCCCAGGCTTTCATACAGATATCCAGCGCGCGAGGATCGGCATTGCCAATATCTTCACTGGCCATACGCACCAGTCGTCTGGCTATATAGATCGGATCACAGCCGCCGTCTAACATGCGACAGAGCCAGTAGAGAGCGGCATCAGGTGAAGAGCCACGCACCGATTTATGCAGTGCGGAAATCTGGTCGTAAAAATATTCACCACCCTTATCAAAGCGTCGGGTATCGCCGACTAATACCTGCTCGAGAACCTGCTTGTCGATCACAGCTTGATCGCCCTGCTCGGTTGCAAGATCATTGGCAATTTCTAAAAGATTTAGCACACGGCGGGCATCGCCATCAGAGGCAGCGGCTAAAAGATCCAGCGCCTGATCGTCGAGTTTCAGTTGACGCTCACCCAGACCGCTACTCTGGTCTGCCAGTGCCTGCTGGATAACCGTTTTAATCTGCTGCACTTCGAGGCTTTTCAGCACATAGACACGACAGCGAGATAAGAGTGCATTGTTGAGTTCAAAGGAGGGGTTTTCTGTAGTCGCACCGATAAACACCACAGTGCCATCTTCAACAAAGGGCAAAAAGGCATCCTGCTGTGATTTGTTAAAGCGATGCACTTCATCGACAAACAGTATGGTTTTACGACCGCACAGATCGCGCTGTTCTGTAGCCTTGGCAATAGAGGCGCGAATCTCCTTAACTCCGCACAGCACTGCCGAGATACTTTCAAAGTGCGCATCTGCAGAGGCGGCAATAATCTTTGCTAAAGTCGTTTTACCAACCCCGGGTGGCCCCCAGAAGATCATTGAGTGCAGCGCCCCGCTCTCAATCGCCTCGCGGAGCGGTTTGCCAGGGCCGATAAGATGTTCCTGCCCGTAGAAGCCGTCTAGAGTCGCCGGCCGCATACGCGCTGCCAGTGGTCGATACACTTGTTGGCTAAACAAATCAGTTGGCATTATTAATAACATCGACCCCATCAGGGATTTGGAAAACAAACTGATCCGCAGAGAGTGGCGGGTTAATCTCCAGCTGGCTAAAGTCGATTTTGGTTGTCTGCTGAAGATTGTCCGTTAAGGTAATACTGGTTGGCTGCCTATCAACAAAGGTGATTTGCATGCTGCGAAACAAACTGCCGGCACGCTCGGGCGTAAGCTTAAAGTGACCCGCGGATTGCTTTTCAATTAAATAGGCTTTATCGAGCTGTTCAAGATCACCAGAAAAGAGAATCGCCGGTGTTGCGGCAATATCCTGATTAAACGGTTGCACAATAACCTGTTCAAGATCTGGATCAAAAATCCATAAGCTGATGCCATCGGAGATAATTTGTTGCGGCATCGGCTGCATCACCTGCCAGTGCAATTTGGCCGGTTGCGAAACTTGGAATAATCCGCTCGAGGATTCTAACTCAAAGCCGTCGGCATCGGTTATCTGTTGGGTGAACTGGGCTGAGAGACCGGTTATAGGCTCTAGAAGGTTACGCAGCGCCAGAACATCTTCGGCATTATCGGCTGCCTGAAGTTTGCCGCAGGCGACAACAACAAACATTAAAAGCGAGCTTTTAATAGATATTTTAATAAAGTGCTGAACAAACAGATTGCTAATGCTAAGCATTCTATTCTCTACCGCCGGACGCCAAAATCTCACGACTGCCATTACTGCTCATCGGGCTGACCACGCCGCTCGCTTCCATCTGTTCAATAAGACGGGCTGCACGGTTATAGCCGACCCGTAACTTGCGCTGCACCGATGAAATTGAGGCTTTGCGGCTCTCCAGTACAAAGGCGACTGCTTCATCGTAGAGTGGGTCTGACTCGGCATCATCTTCACCGCCCTCTTCGCTGCCGCTATAACCGGGGACAGCAATATTGGAGACAGCTGCTTCATCAGTGATTTCGGAGAGATAGTTGGGTTCGCCGCGACGCTTCCAGTCGGCAACTACTTTATGCACTTCATGGTCATCGACAAAGGCGCCGTGAACACGTTCCGGAACACTGGTTCCCGGTGGCAGGTAAAGCATATCGCCATTACCCAAAAGCTGCTCTGCACCGCCCTGATCAAGAATAGTGCGGGAGTCAATTTTAGATGAAACCTGAAAAGCGATTCGGGTGGGTACGTTAGCCTTGATCAGACCGGTAATAACATCCACCGAGGGTCGCTGGGTGGCCAGTATTAAGTGAATACCTGCGGCTCGGGCTTTTTGCGCGATACGGGCAATCAGCTGTTCAACTTTCTTGCCGACAATCATCATCATATCGGCGAATTCATCGATCACAACCACTATGTAGGGCAGTGTTTCCAGCGTTGGTGCTTCCGGTGGCTCTTCAGTGCCGTCCCAACCCACTTCAGAGGGATCAAAAGTCCACAGCGGGTCGGTTATCGGGTTGCCGGCTTTGATTGCATCTTCAATCTTGCGGTTGTAACCCGCCAGATTACGCACGCCGAGGGCGGCCATTAGCTTATAGCGTCGTTCCATCTCGCCAACACACCAGCGCAGACCGCTAGCGGCATCTTTCATATCGGTAATGACTGGCGTTAACAGGTGCGGAATACCATCGTATACCGAGAGTTCGAGCATCTTCGGATCGATAAGGATTAACTTAACTTCTTCCGGTGAGGCTTTAAACAGCAGGCTTAAGAGCATGGTGTTAATGCCGACTGACTTACCGGAACCGGTTGTACCAGCTACCAGCAAGTGCGGCATACGGCCGAGGTCGGCAACCACCGGCGAACCGGCAATATCATGACCCAGGGCTAATGTGACCGGCGAGCTGGAGCGGTCGTAAGCCTCCGATGAAAGGATTTCGCTAAGGCGAACCATCTGGCGTTTTTCATTGGGTATTTCAATACCGACAACAGATTTTCCGGGGATCACTTCAACCACTCGAACGCTGATAACTGCCATTGAGCGGGCCAGATCTTTGGCCAGTCCGGTGATACGGCTAACCTTAATGCCGGCGGCGGGCTGGATTTCAAAGCGGGTTACCACTGGGCCAGGGAGTACCTCGACCACATCTGCTTTAATACCAAAGTCCAGGAGTTTGTGTTCCAGTAGGCGCGATAGATGCTCGAGGGAATCGGCGGAATAGCCGCTGCCGGAGTTGTCGTCAGCCGGGTCAAGCAGGTTGATCTGCGGCAATGTGCCGATCACGGCTGTGTCTTCAAACAGCGTCTGTTGCTTCTCTCGCTCTATGCGTTTGCTGACCACAGGCTTAGGCTTGGGTGTCTGGATAGCCGGTGGGGTTCGGAACTTTTTCGCTTTGGTCTCTATGTCAACTTTGACCTGTCGCTCCATGGTGGCTTCGCGAGCCTTGGCTTTCTCTTTGCGCGCCAGCTGCCATTCAGTGAATTTGCTGCGGGCTGCATTGGAGAGGTTTATAGCAATAATACCGAGACGATCAATTAGGGCAATCCATGAAATATCGACAAATACAGTAAGGCCAAACAAAAACAGCGATAGCAGAATTAAGGTACTGCCGACATAGCTAAACACAGCTATGGTGGCATCGCCGATCTTATTGCCGAGTATGCCGCCAACCCCAAACGGATAGCTGTTGTGAACTTCGGCATATTGGATATTGGCCAGTGAGGTGGCACTGATCATCACTAATATAAAACCGATAACACGCAGGGTGAAGGTCACCGAATCAAAGGGTTCCGCTTCACGGAGAATATAGTTTCTGAGTATTTGTGTGGCGCGAACCGCCAGTAGCGCTGGGAATAGATAGGCCATAACACCAAATAAGGCATAGAAGATATCCGCCACCCAGGCACCGGCGAGACCCACTGCATTGCTTATCTCTGCTCTTGTACCTGTATGGGACCAGCCAGGGTCATCGGGTGAGTAGCTTAGTAGTGCCAACAGCAGAATTGAGCAGAGAGCAATCCAACCAATTAATGCGCCCTCAGCTAACAAGCGTTTGCTGCGGCTGTCATTTTTACTCAGCTGTGTAGAGGCAGAATCTCGCTGCTTTTTTTTATCAGTGCTCAACGGGTCAATCCCTGTTATTTTTAACAGGGTCAATTGTAGCCGGTTCACAATTAAAAGCTATATTTGAGCCGGGCTTATTAATTAACTTTTAAATAATTTTACCGCTTAAACAGCGAATTTAAGCCCCGTTTGGACTGTTTTATAAAACTTTGTTAAAAAAGGTATATGTCCTCATCAAAGTATTGATTATGATAGCGCCCTATTTTGTCACCATGACTAAACAACGACCCAATTTGGAGAGAACACTTGGCTGCTAACGAGTCTGATACACAACATTATCCGCTGATTATTTTAGGTTCCGGCCCAGCCGGCTGGACTGCTGCAGTTTATGCGGCCCGCGCCAATTTAAATCCAGTTGTTATCACCGGTATTCAGCAAGGTGGCCAGTTAACCACCACCACTGATGTTGATAACTGGCCCGGCGATGCCGATGGTGTTCAGGGTCCAGACTTAATGGTTCGTATGCAGAAACACGCGGAACGCTTTGATACTAAAACAATTTTTGATCATATCGATGAAGTTAAAGTCGATCAGCGTCCGTTCCTGCTCAAAGGCTCAAGTAACTACAGCTGTGACGCGTTGATTATTGCCACCGGCGCATCTGCCCAGTATCTGGGTCTGCCCTCTGAAGAGGCATTTATGGGTAAAGGCGTCAGTGCCTGTGCAACCTGTGATGGTTTCTTCTATCGCAATCAGAAGGTCGCGGTTCTCGGTGGTGGTAACACCGCCGTTGAAGAGGCGCTGTATCTCTCGAATATCTGTAGCGAAGTGACGCTAATTCACCGTCGCGACGAGCTACGTGCAGAAAAGATGCTGCAGGATAAGCTTTTCGAGAAGCAGAAGAACGGCAATATCAATATTGAATGGAGCCACAACTTGGACGAAGTTTTGGGCGATGATGCCGGCGTTACCGGTGTTCGCTTAAAGAGTTCAGTTGATGCCTCAACTAAAGAGTTGGATGTGACTGGCGTATTTATTGCCATCGGCCACAAACCCAACACCGATATCTTTACCGATAAACTTGCCATGAAAGACGGCTATCTGATCATTGCTGGTGGTTTGGCGGGTAACGCCACTGAAACCAGTGTTAGCGGTGTCTTTGCCGCCGGTGATGTGGCTGACCATGTCTATCGTCAGGCAGTGACATCAGCCGGTAGCGGCTGTATGGCTGCCCTTGATGCAGAGCGCTTTCTCGACAAGTAAACCTCAGGGCAAACGGGAATGCAGATTCCACTGCTTGATCTAGAGGATCCCCAGTTTCCGGATCCTCGCAACGCACTGGCAGAGCCAGATGGACTTCTGGCTGCCGGTGGCAATCTCTTCCCGCCCACTCTTTTATCGGCCTATCGTCAGGGAATCTTTCCCTGGTATCAGGATGATGATCCAATCCTTTGGTGGAGCCCCGCCACTCGCTGCGTGCTCAATCCCGCTCAGTTTCACTGCTCAAAAAGTCTCGGCAAATCACTGCGTCGCAAAGATTACTCGGTGACCACCAATAGCGCCTTTGAATCGGTTATCAATGCCTGTAGTGATCCTCGTGATATGGAAGGCGGCACCTGGATTACCGAAGAGATGACAGAGGCCTATATCCAACTTCATTACCAAGGCTATGCCCACTCGGTGGAGGTTTGGCGCGACGATGTATTGATCGGCGGTCTCTATGGACTTGCGGTGGGCAATCTATTTTGTGGTGAGTCGATGTTTAGTCGCAGTGCCGATGCCTCAAAAATTGCTATGGCCCATCTATGCCGCTGGGGAGCAGAATCCGGACTTGAGCTTATTGACTGCCAACTGGTTAACCCTCATCTACTGAGTTTGGGTGCAGAGCCTCTAAGCAGAGAGTTTTTTTTAAAGGGTTTGCACAGCGGCCGCGACAGGCAACTGAGCTGGAGTTATTTCGGCACGGTGGATAACCCGCAAAGGCTGGAATATTGCTGGTAATAGTTAACCTCAAGTCAGCGTTGTTTATCTGCATGCAGTCAACTAACCTTAAGTTCTTACACTCGCTATCAAGCGTTAAAACCGCTTAAAGGAAATGGTTAGTATTTAATGACCCGAGATATATCACCAGATATGGGCACCATAAAGCTGTGCCTGACGGAGCCTCACGATTGCAGCTATCTGCAGGGGCGGCGCTCAACCACAGCCTTTGTCGATCCAGAGCTAAATATAGATACCCAGCTCTACTCAAAAATGACCTCTATGGGCTTTCGTCGCAGCGGCCCCTACCTCTATGCGCCCATGTGTGCCCAGTGCAATGCCTGTGTTCCGGCTCGGGTACCGGTGGCAAGTTTTAAAGAGAGTCGCAGCCAGAAGCGCTGCTGGAAGAAGAATGCTGATATTACCATTGAGCAGCTCGATGTGCTTAATATTGATGAGCACTTCCCTCTCTATGCCCGTTATATCAATGAGCGCCACAAAGATGGCGATATGTACCCGCCGTTTCGAAAGCAGTTTGAAGACTTTCTTGGCAACCCTTGGCAGTCGACGCGGTTTCTTGAGTTCCGCTTGGCGGGCAAGCTGATTGGCTGTGCCGTTGTGGATATTCTCATTAACGGTGTTTCCGCCATCTACACCTACTTTGACCCCCTCTACAGCGACCGCGGACTGGGTAATCTAGCAGTGCTTTATGAGATTAGAATGGCTCAGCAGTTAGAGCTGGATTATCTCTATTTAGGTTACTGGATCGCCGATTGCGCAAAGATGAAGTACAAAACCAACTATCGTCCACTGGAGTTTTACCGCGGCAATAACTGGCAGTTGGCCGATTGACTTTGCTATGCGCGGCGTTTTAGGGCAAACTTGCCGCGCTTTTACAAACAGCGCTGTTTAGGCAGACAAAACTTAATAGATACTCTTATTTGACAGGCAATAATTAAGCTTATGGCGAAAGAAGACCACATTGAATTTGATGGAGAGGTTATTGACACCCTTCCTAACACCACTTTCCGCGTAAAACTGGAAAATGACCACGTTATCATTGCTCATATTTCTGGCAAGATGCGCAAACACTACATCCGTATTCTTACGGGTGACAAGGTCAAGGTTGAGATGACTCCCTATGACCTAACTAAGGGTCGCATTACCTTTAGAGAGCGCTAGTATTCGCTCTTAGCTTGTTTTAAAAAAAGCACAAAGCACAAAAGAAACCGCCGAAAGGAATCCCTTATTCAATGGGATTCCTTTCGGCGGTTTAGTTTTTTGGGTCGTCGCTATTTTTGGCCAACTAATTTTGGCCAACTAATCAGTGGCTAACAACCAACTCGGCCTCTGTGCGAACAGTCAGTTCACCATCTTCAACGCTGACAAAGGCTGTACCGCCCTTTTCTGACAAACTACCAAACAGCACTTCCTCAGCCAGTGGCTTCTTAATTTTCTCCTGAAGCAGACGCTCCATTGGGCGTGCACCCATTTTTGCATCAAAGCCATTTTCGGCGAGCCACTGACGGGCTTCATCGTCGATTTCCAGAAAGACCTTTTTGCTGTCGAGCTGCCCCTGCAACTGAACCAGGAACTTATCCACTACGGTGGTGATTACATCCATGGTCAGTTCGCCAAACTGCACAATACTGTCCAGACGGTTGCGAAATTCCGGAGTAAACATTTTCTTGATCGCTTCCATACCATCGGTGCGATGGTCCTGAGTAGCAAAGCCAATCGAAGAGCGGCTCATCAGTTCAGCACCGGCATTGGTGGTCATAATCAAAATCACATTGCGGAAGTCAGCTTTGCGGCCATTATTGTCGGTCAGGGTACCGTGATCCATTACCTGCAGTAGCAGATTGAAAACATCGGGATGGGCCTTTTCAACTTCATCGAGCAAAATGACTGAATGAGGATGCTTATTGACCGCTTCAGTTAACAGACCACCCTGATCGTAGCCAACATAGCCTGGAGGTGCGCCAATTAAACGCGATACCGTGTGGCGTTCCATATATTCAGACATATCAAAGCGCACCAGCTCAATACCGAGAATATTTGATAACTGGCGACTGACTTCAGTTTTACCCACACCTGTTGGTCCGGCAAATAGAAAACTGCCGATTGGCTTGGTGCCCTCACGTAGACCGGCTCGGGCCATTTTAATCGAGGTAGAGAGTGCATCAATGGCCAGATCTTGACCGAATACCACCATCTTCAACTTATCAGCAAGGCCTTTAAGCTGCTCTTTATCCGAGCTAGAAACGCTCTTTGCCGGAATTCGCGCGATCTTTGAGATAACCAGTTCGATATCACTAACACCAATAGACTTTTTACGCTTTGAGGCTGGCTGAAGTCGCTGGTAGGCACCGGCTTCATCAATTACATCAATAGCCTTGTCGGGTAAAAAGCGATCGTTGATATGCTTGGCGGCTAATTCCGCAGCAACCTTTAACGCAGGATTGGTAAATTTCAGGTCGTGATGCTCTTCAAAGCGCGACTTTAGACCTTTGAGGATCTTATAGGTCTCATCGACGCTAGGCTCGGCCACATCAATCTTTTGGAAGCGACGAGAGAGCGCCTGATCTTTCTCAAAGATACCGCGATACTCCTGATAAGTTGTCGAGCCGAAACAGCGCAACTTGCCGGATGAGAGCAGTGGTTTAAGAAGATTAGAGGCGTCCATTACGCCGCCTGAGGCTGCGCCAGCACCAATAATGGTGTGGATTTCATCGATAAAAAGTATCGACTTCTCACGTTTGCCCAGCTCAGCAATAATGCCTTTAAGGCGTTTTTCAAAATCGCCGCGGTATTTGGTTCCGGCTAGCAAGCCACCCATATCCAGTGAGTAAACGGTGCTGCCTAACATGGGCTCAGGCACATCGCCCTCAACAATTAATTTGGCCAACCCTTCGGCGATAGCGGTTTTACCTACACCGGATTCACCAACTAACAGCGGATTGTTTTTGCGTCGACGAACCAGAATCTGGCTGACTCTTTCAACTTCAGCGGCACGGCCTACTAGCGGATCAGTTTCCCCCTGAATAGCCAGTTCATTGAGATTGGTCGAGAACTGGCTGAGCAGGCTTTCTTCTTGAGACTCGGCTTCTGTTGTGCTCTCGTTGGTATCGCTGTTCTCTTCGCTGCTGTGTTCCGGCTGATCAACATACTTGGAAATGCCGTGAGAGATATAGTTAACGACATCAATACGCGCGACATTTTGCAGGCGCAAGAAGTAAACAGCCTGACTTTCCTGCTCACTAAAGATGGCGACGATAACGTTAGCACCGACCACTTCGCTGTGGTTGGCAGAATTTACCTGAAAAACAGCGCGCTGCAGTACCCGTTGAAAACCGTGAGTAGGCTGTGTTTCTTGCTCGAGTTGAGCTTCACCAATAGTCGGTGTAGTCGAGTCGACAAACTCAACTAGATCCTGCCTGAGAACACTAATATCAGCACCACAGGCTTTGAGTACGCTGGAGGCTGAGGCGTCATCTAAAAGGGCTAAAAGCAGGTGTTCAACAGTCATAAATTCGTGACGTTTGTCACGGGCACTTTTAAACGCGAGATTGAGGGTGACTTCGAGTTCTCTACTTAGCATGATTATTTACTCTTCTTCGTCGTTACAGGGTTCAATTTCACATAAAAGCGGATGCTGGTGGTCCCTCGAATACTGATTAACTATGCCCGCTTTAGTCTCTGCTACATCTTGTGTATAGATGCCACAGACACCCTTTCCTTCGGTATGAATGCTTAACATGATGCGCGTTGCAGATTCACGCGTCTGTCCAAAAAACAGTTCTAGTAACTCAACTACAAATTCCATTGGGGTGTAGTCATCGTTTAATAGAACTACTTTATACAGTGAAGGCTTCTTTAATTTTGGCCTTTCCTCTTCGACCACTGTATGGCTGTCATGTTGCCAATCTGGTGTATTTATTTTGTCGCTCATTAATTTTTTTGCCAAGTGGATTACATTTAAGTTACGAACTCTATCTTACATCAGATCATCAGCTGTAGCAGATGACAGACATAAAAAAACCCGATCCTAAGACCGGGTTTTTTTAACGTTGTTGCATTCTGATCTTATGTAAGTTGGAACTCTTACATATTTTCGATCATGACATCGCCAAACTGCGAACAGGACATCAATGTTGCATCAGGCATCAGGCGTTCAAAGTCATAGGTGACTTTCTTTTCATTGATAGCACCCTCAATACCTTTGATCACCAGATCAGCAGCATCACCCCAACCCAGATGACGTAACATCATCTCAGCGGAAAGGATCAATGAACCTGGGTTTACTTTATCTTGGCCAGCATACTTAGGTGCAGTACCGTGAGTCGCTTCAAAGATAGCTACGTCGTCAGACAGGTTGGCACCTGGTGCAATACCGATACCGCCAACCTGAGCGGCTAGTGCATCAGAGATATAGTCGCCATTCAGGTTCAGTGTTGCCAGTACGCTGTACTCGTCTGGACGCAGGATAATCTGCTGCAACATTGCATCGGCAATGACATCTTTAACCACAATATCTTCGCCAGTGTTAGGGTTCTTAATAACGTGCCATGGGCCGCCATCAAGAGGCGTTGCACCGAACTGCTCTACAGCAACTTCATAGCCCCAGTCGCAGAAAGCACCTTCGGTAAACTTCATGATATTGCCCTTGTGGACAAGTGTTACCGATGGCTTGTTCTGGTCGATTGCATACTGAATCGCTTTAGTCACTAGACGTTTAGTGCCCTGCTCTGATACGGGCTTAACACCGATACCACAGTTCTGGTCAAAACGGATCTTAGAAACGCTCATCTCTTCCTGCAGGAACTTGATAACCTTAGTGGCTTCTTCAGTACCCGCTTTCCACTCGATACCTGCATAGATATCTTCTGAGTTCTCACGGAAGATGCACATATCGACTTTGTTAGGCTCTTTAACCGGTGAAGGAACACCTTCAAACCAGCGAACTGGACGCTGACAGACAAACAGGTCGAGCTCTTGACGCAGTGCTACGTTCAATGAACGAAAGCCGCCGCCTACAGGAGTAGTCAGTGGGCCTTTAATTGATACTGCGTAATCTTTAACCGCTTCGAGCGTCTCAGCGGGAAACCAATCACCTTCGTAAAGTTCTGCCGCTTTCTCGCCACAGTAAACTTCCATCCAAGAGATTTTCTTTTCACCAGCGTAAGCTTTTTCGACTGCGGCATCGATCACCTTGATCATGACCGGCGTAATATCTACACCAATACCATCACCTTCAATAAAAGGTACGATCGGTTGGTTTGGAACGTTAAGTGAAAAGTCTGAATTTACTGTAATTTTTTCACCAGATTGAGGAATCTGGATATGCTTGTATCCCATCATTGTCTCCGCAGGGTTGTAAGGTTTGTAAAAGTTTTACCGAAAGGCCGCATTTTAGCATTAATTCCACTCTTTTTTGTAACTCTGTTTCATTTACAATGGTAAAAAACTGAGAATAATTGTGTCGAAACTGGTTTTATTTAACAAACCCTTTCATGTCTTAAGTCAATTTACTGACGATAACGACAGGAAAACCCTCGCAGACTATATTGATGTCAAAGCAGTCTATGCTGCTGGGCGTCTCGACTACGACTCTGAGGGCCTTCTTTTATTGACCGATGACGGTCAATTGCAGGCTCAGATAAGCAGTCCCAAATTCAAATTAAATAAAACCTATTGGGTGCAGGTCGAGGGACAGGTCTCGGCTAAACACTGCGAAAATTTACTTGCCGGTGTCGAGCTCAAAGATGGTTCTGCAAGCGCGATTAAATGCCAACCTATGGATGAGCCAGCACTGTGGCCAAGAGTCCCGCCAATACGCCAGCGTCAAACCATAACCGATAGCTGGATGGAGATTGTTATTAACGAGGGTCGCAACCGTCAGGTACGACGAATGACAGCTGCCGTTGGGCTACCCACATTGCGTCTGGTAAGAGCAGCGATTGGCGACTGGACATTGGCTGATCTTCAGCTTGGCGAATACCGTATCGAAACAATACATATACCTGCGGCGAAAAAAACGCGCGCCACTACTCGCCCTAATAATCGTGTAAAGCCAAGAAAAACAACCAGACGGAGAACCTGATCTTGCCGGATAAAATTCACTTAACCGTCGCCACAGTGGTCGAAAAAGACGGTCAATATCTGATGGTTAAGGAGACCAAAGGTGGCCGCCAGTTTATCAATCAGCCAGCCGGTCATGTGGAACCCGGTGAGGATATCATTGCTGCAGCGCTGCGCGAGACCTTCGAAGAGACCGGCTGGGTTGTAACAGTCTGTGGGTTTCTCGGCATCTCAACCTATCTTGCCGATAAAACTGGAGTCACCTACTACCGCCTAACCTTTGTTGCCACCCCTGAATATCTGGATAAGGGTGCTACTATTGATGAAGATATAGACATTGCTCTGTGGATGAGTCACGCAGAGATTGAAGATAATCGAGAATATCTACGCAGCCCTGCGGTACTCCATTGCCTCGACGATTATCTGGCAGAACGTATTTTCCCTATGGAAATATTTCGCAACACTTTATAGTGCCCAGCACAGCTACACCCCATAACCAATAGGTCAGATTGAATCTGGTAAACAATGAGTAAATCGCAAAAAGTTATAGTCGGAATGTCCGGTGGTGTCGACTCCTCGGTTGCAGCCTACCTTTTAATTGAACAGGGTTACGAGGTCGAAGGCCTGTTTATGAAAAACTGGGATGAAGACGACGACACCGAGTACTGCACCGCCATGGCTGATCTGGCCGATGCACAGCAGGTCTGCGACAAGCTTAAGATCCCCCTGCATACCGCCAACTTTGCAGCCGACTACTGGGATAACGTGTTTGAACATTTCCTTGATGAATATCGCGCTGGCCGCACCCCCAATCCGGATATCCTCTGCAACCGCGAAATCAAATTCAAAGTCTTTCTCGACTATGCGCAGATTCTCGGCGCCGAGTTTATCGCCACCGGCCACTACAGCCGGGTAGCAACAGTTGATGGTCAGACCCAACTGTTAAAGGGATTGGATAACAATAAAGATCAAAGCTATTTTCTTCATGCGGTGAATCAGCAGGCCTTTGCCAAATCCCTGTTTCCGGTGGGTGAACTGGAAAAACCCGAAGTACGCAGAATTGCCGAAGCACAGGGCTTTATCACTTCGAATAAAAAAGACAGCACCGGCATCTGCTTTATTGGTGAGCGTCGTTTTAAGGATTTTCTCGAACAGTATATTCCTGCACAACCGGGAAATATGGTTACTGCAGAGGGCGATATTATCGGCCAGCATCAGGGTCTGATGTTCTATACCCTCGGTCAGCGTCAGGGTTTGGGTATTGGCGGGGTTAAAAACAGTACCAGTGACGAACCCTGGTATAGCCTGCAAAAAGATCTGGATAACAATGTGCTAATTGTCGGTCAGGGTGGACAGCATCCACTGCTGTTTACTGACAAGCTTAAAGCCGAAGGTTTAAATTGGATTAATGGCGCACCCGAGGTGCCCTTCACCTGCGTGGCGAAAACCCGCTATCGTCAGCCGGATCAGGAGTGTCTAGTGGCGCCTACAGAGACTGGCTGTGAAGTGAGCTTTGTTGAGCCTCAGCGTGCGGTAACGCCGGGTCAATCCGTGGTCTTCTATCAAGGTGATCACTGTCTCGGTGGCGGAACTATTGCCAGCACTTGGAATTAAATAATGTTTAACAAACCCACTACAGAGCAAGCCTTGGCCCTGGCGGCAATCTTTCAGGCCTGTCACCTTGTCGACTGCCTAGCCAATACTGGTGAGGCTCCCCAAGAGCAAACAAAGCTGAGTATGGCTGCCCTACTCAATCAAAATCCCAGCTCGATAGAAGATATCTATGGTTCAGCTGAAAATTTACGAACGGGTATCGAAGCTATCACCTCAATCTTTGGTGATAAAAAGCCTCAACAAAACACCTATGGCATGAGCTTAGCCAGTTATGCATTTTCTGTTATCAGCATTGAGCGACAACTCAGCAGCAGATCCAAAATGCTCGACGATGTTGCCAACGGCATAGATAGCGCCATTCGTCAGGCTGAGCACTTTTCCATGGTTCATGAAAATGTCTTCGCCAATCTCGCATCGGTTTACCAACAGACCATTAGCAAATTACCGATGCGTATTCAGGTTAAAGGCAATGCCATATATCTGCAGCAGCCAAAGGTTGCCGAACGAATTCGCTGTCTTTTGTTTTCGGCAGTTAGAAGTGCAGTTTTATGGCGCCAGTTGGGCGGCAAAAAGTATCATCTGGTGTTCTACCGCAAGGCGATAATTAAGGCCTTGGCAAAGCTCTAAACAAGACTCTTTCCGGCTGACATTTAAACGCCAAAGCGGCTGAAACCTGTTCCCGTTTCCGTTATCATGTGCGGCTTAATTAATGACCCTATCTGGAATAGCAATGAACAATCTCCCACTCTCCTCGCTCAGCGCCGTCTCACCTATCGATGGCCGTTACGGCAGTAAAACTGAACAGCTTCGAACGGTGTTTAGCGAATATGGCCTGATCCGCTACCGAGTGATGGTTGAGGTTCGCTGGTTACAGCAGTTGGCTAACCACCCCCAGATCGCAGAAGTGGCACCATTTAGTGCCGAAGCTAACCAGATTCTCAATGATCTGGTAGATAACTTTACCGTTGAGCAGGCTCAGCGCGTTAAGGTGATTGAGAGCACCACCAATCACGATGTAAAAGCGGTTGAGTATTTGCTTAAAGAAACTATCGCCGGCAATGCAGAGTTAAATGCGGTCAGCGAATTTATCCATTTTGCCTGCACCTCGGAAGATATTAACAATCTCTCTCACGGGTTGATGCTTAAAGAGGGTCGCGACAATATTGTTGTGCCTGCCCTGCAAGGTATCACGGACAAGTTAGCCGCCATGGGCCGAGAGTTTGCCGAAGCTCCTATGCTGTCGCGCACCCACGGACAAACCGCATCGCCAACCACCGTCGGCAAAGAAATGGCCAATGTTGCCTATCGTCTGCAGCGTCAAATTGATCAAATTAGCGCTGTGCCGCTACTGGGAAAAATTAACGGTGCTGTGGGTAACTACAATGCGCATATCTCTGCTTACGGTGATATTGACTGGCAGGCCAATGCTCATGAATTTATCGAGAACCTGGGGCTTTCGTTTAACCCCTACACTACGCAGATTGAACCCCATGACTATATGGCTGAGCTTTTTGACGGCATGGCGCGGGCCAACACTATCCTGATTGATTATGCGCGGGATATCTGGGGTTATATCTCTGTAGGTTACTTTAAGCAGAAGACTATCGCCGGTGAAGTTGGCTCGTCGACTATGCCGCATAAAGTTAACCCTATCGATTTTGAAAATGCCGAAGGCAATATGGGTCTCGCCAATGCGCTGTTTGGGCATCTGGCGACTAAGTTACCGATCTCTCGCTGGCAGCGTGACCTTACTGACTCCACCGTACTGCGAAATATGGGTGTCGGTCTTGGCTACTCTCTAATTGCCTTCGCCTCGCTTAACAAAGGAATGGGCAAACTCCAACTGAACAGTGAAAAGCTCAATGCCGATCTCGACGCTAGCTGGGAAGTTCTCGCCGAGCCAATCCAGACGGTTATGCGTCGCTATGGTATTGAGGAACCCTACGAGAAGCTGAAAGCGCTGACTCGCGGCAATGTGATGGACCAACAAACTATTCAGGCGTTTATCGATACGCTGGATATGCCTGAGTCTGCCAAGACTGAACTCAAGCAAATGACCCCGGGTTCCTATATTGGCAACGCGGTTCAACAAGCGAAAAATATCTAAGCGGTGACAGCTATTACCTCTATCTTAGGAAATATCAGCAAACAGCAGTTTCTAGCCGAGTACTGGCAGAAGAAACCGCTGCTGATACGCAATGCTATTGCCAACTTTGAAGCGCCGATCGATGCCGATGAACTGGCCGGTCTGGCTCTTGAAGAAGAAGTCGAATCGCGAATTGTTGTCGAGCAAGACTGGCAGCTTCAGTGCGGCCCTTTCACCGAGGAAACCTTTGCCAAACTTCCCGCTGATAAATGGACGCTGTTAGTTCAGGCCGTTGACCTATGGGTTCCTGAAGTCGCTGAAATACTCAACAAATTTGATTTCCTGCCGAAGTGGCGTATGGATGACATTATGGTCAGCTATGCCGCTGATGGTGGCAGTGTCGGCCCGCACTTTGATTATTACGATGTATTTTTATTGCAGGGTGCTGGCAAGCGCCGCTGGCAGATTGGTGCAGAGAGCGATGCTGATTGCCCGTTCGTGACTAACACAGAGTTAAAAATTCTCCAGAACTTCGACCCTGTCGATGAATGGATACTTGAACCCGGCGATATGCTCTATCTGCCACCAAAAATTGCCCATCATGGTGTGGCAATTGGCGAGTGCACGACTTTTTCTGTGGGTTTCCGGGCACCGGCTGTCAGTGAAATGCTTGATGATCTGGCAACTGAACTGTTAAGCGGCGTTGCCCTGCCCAACCATCTTGTCGACCCGCCGTTAACACCGGCGATGGCCAGCCAGAATATATCTGCGGCTCATCTTGCGAGTGTCCGCAAGTTGCTAAAGGAAACGCTAGATGATGAAAAGATACTCGGTGAATGGTTTGCTCAGTATATGACGATGCCGAAATATCCGGATCTGGTCGGCATGACTGATGAAACCCGAAAAGCCGTTTTAGAGGATGGCACCTCCTTTACCAATGGCGAAAAAGACTAGCAGCTACTCCACTCTTCTTTTTATTCTGGGATTGCTGCCGCCCCTTCCCTGCGCGGATCTGATGCCGCATATTTAATTTTATTCTTATCACTGGCAATACTTTGGGTAACTCCCAGGCGTACCGGCTTGTCACCAAGACTATGGCCCATTTCAGTCAGTATATTTAGCGTATCAACGGAGATACCGCGCTCATATCGAAGCGTATCCGGAAGCCACTGGTGGTGAATTCTCGGAGCAGCAGCTGCCTCAGCTATGCCCATATCAAAATCAATAACATTTAACAGCATCTGCAAAACCACGGTAATAATCGTGCTGCCACCGGGACTGCCAGTAGCCACAATTGGCTCGCCCTGCGGTTCAAAGACAATGGTTGGGGTCATAGATGACAGCGGTCGTTTGCCCGGCTGAATCGCATTGGCTTCACCACCGATTAGCCCATAGCCATTAGCTGAGCCTGGCTTTGAGGAAAAGTCATCCATCTCATTGTTAAGCAAGAAGCCAGCACCGGCGACCGAGATACCGCTGCCATAGGAAAAGTTAATTGTGTAGGTATTGCTGACCACATTGCCCCAGCGATCCCAGGTTGCATAATGGGTGGTTTCCGTACTCTCGATATCAGTGCTCTCATTAATAACCTTAGTTGGGGCGGGCTGGATATCTTTAGAGCGACTGGATTTCCCCGGATCAATTTGTTTGCGAAGCTGAGCTGCATAACGCTTATCCATTAACTGCTCGGCGGGAACCGCATAGAAATCCGGATCGCCAAGATGTAGGCTGCGATCTGCATAGGCGCGGCGCATGGATTCAACCAGACGATGCAGGTAAGCGGCACTGTTATGCCCCAGGGCATTTAAATCCCAGCCCTCGAGTATATTTAACATCTGAATTAAATGAACACCACCAGAAGATGGTGGTGGCATAGCGCAGACTCGGTTGCTGCGGTAGTCACCACAAACCGGCTGGCGCTCGACAACCTTATAGTTGAGAAGATCCTCGTAGCTGATAATTCCCCCATTGCGACGCATCTGTGCGATCAACAGATCAGCGGTTTTACCTGTGTAAAAACCATCCCTGCCCTGTTTCGAAATACGCTTTAAAGTGACTGCCAGGTCCTTTTGCACAAGAAGCTCACCGGCCTGATAAAACTCGCCATCAGCTCTGTAAAAGTAATTTCTCGATGCCGGATCACTGCCTAAATAATCACTGTAGCGCACCAGTGAGCTGGCCAGACTGCGGCTGACAGGAAAGCCTTTGTGAGCCAGTTTAATCGCTGGTTGCATCACCTGCTTCAGACTCATAGTGCCGAAGTTTTCAAGAGCATAGATCATGCCGGCAACTGTTCCTGGCACGCCTGAAGAGTGCACAGAATGACGAGCTTTAACACGATCGACATCGCCCTCCGCATCGAGAAACATATTCCGCGAAGCCGCAGCTGGTGCCATTTCGCGATAGTCGATAGCAATGGTTTTATTCTCTTCGGCCAGATGCACCAGCATAAAGCCGCCACCGCCGATATTGCCTGCTCTGGGCAGGGTAACTGCCAGCGCAAAACCGGTTGCCACTGCAGCATCAACAGCATTGCCGCCAGCAGCAAGAATATCAGTGCCAACCTGACTGGCAATCGCCTCCTGAGATACGGTTACGCCTTTCTCGGCAATAACTGGATGAAAGCGCGCGAGCGGATCTAGCTTAACCACCTGAGCGGGTTCAGCGAAACAGAGACTCTGAAAACTGAGAGAGAAAAGAAAACTGATAACCAATAACTGTTTCATACGCGGGCTACTATGAAGTCGATTAATAGTTATTCTTGACCATCTATATGAATCTGGCAAGGTAAAATATCAGCTGTTTTTAGTGGCGTGCTTTAACCAGCTGTCGATACTGATGAAGTAGAGGTTCGGTATAGCCGCTGGGTTGGCTTGTGCCCTTAAAGATAAGATCGCAAGCTGCGCTGAAAGCAATACTGCTATCGAAGTCGGGGCTCATTGCCGAGTAATTCGGATCAGCGGCATTTTGCCCATCAACTACAGCCGCCATACGCTTAAGGGTCTGCATAACCTGCGCCCTGTCTGTGATCCCATGCTGCAACCAATTGGCTATATGCTGACTGGAAATCCGCAGAGTCGCACGATCCTCCATCAAGCCGACATTATTAATATCCGGGACCTTAGAGCAACCAATCCCCTGCTCCACCCAGCGCACCACATAGCCCAGTAGACCCTGAGTATTATTATCCAGTTCCAGCTGAATCTGTTCTGCACTAAGTTGGTTATCGCCCAATAATGGAATAGTCAGAATATCTTCGAGATTAGCTGGGCTGCGCTGAGCGATCTGGCTCTGCATGGCGGCCACATCAACCTGATGGTAGTGAATCGCATGCAGAGTTGCGGCGGTCGGTGATGGCACCCAGGCACAGTTGGCACCGGCTTTGGGGTGGGCAATTTTAGTCGCCATCATATCCGCCATATTATCCGGTACAGGCCACATTCCCTTGCCGATTTGCGCCCTACCCTTAAGGCCACAGGCAAGGCCGATATCGACATTTTGATTTTCATAGGCACTAATCCAGGGCATAGTCTTTAAATCCCCTTTCAGGGCAAATGGCCCGGCCAGCATACTGGTATGAATTTCATCACCAGTGCGATCGAGAAACCCGGTATTGATAAACACCACACGACCTTTTGCCGCTTCTATACAGGCTTTTAAGTTAACCGAGGTGCGGCGCTCTTCATCCATAATGCCAACTTTAATAGTATGGCGAGGCAGCTTGAGCAGGTCTTCAATACGGTCAAACAGAGTATTGGTAAAGGCGACTTCGTCCGGGCCATGCATCTTGGGCTTAACAATATAAATACTGCCGGCCTCGGAATTACTCAGACCCTGCTGGCCCTTAAGGTCATGAAGTGCAATAAGGCTGGTAATAACCCCATCCATAATGCCTTCTGGAATCTCATTGCCCTGAGTATCGAGAATCGCCGGATTGGTCATCAGATGGCCTACATTGCGAATAAACATCAGGCTGCGACCCTTAAGGGACAGTTTGCCACCATTGGCGGCGCTGTATTGACGGTCAGGATTCATGCTTCGCACAAAGCGGTGATCGCCACGGACCACGGTTTCTTCTAAAGAGCCTTTATTAAGGCCAAGCCAATTACTGTAGGCCAGCGCTTTATCCTCAGCATCCACAGCGGCAACCGAGTCCTCACAGTCCATAATCGTGGTCAGTGCCGATTCAAGCACTATATCCTTTATCCCAGCACTGTCAGTTGCGCCAATAGAATTACTTGAATCCACTTGAATTTCTATATGTAAGTTATTGTTTTTTAATAATATAGCGCTAGGCGAATCCGGGTTTCCAATATAGCCGACAAACTGATCTGGGGCTACCAGCTGAAGTTTTCCCGCATTGGCATCGGTCACTTCTAACTGGCCATTTACCACCTTATAAGCTGTAGCAACGCTATGAGAGGCCAAACTTAAAGGAGCCGCTTGATCGAGAAAGGCGCGGCCATAGTCAATAACCTTCTGGCCGCGGACTGGATTGTAGCCGCCAGTCTTTTCAGCACCCTCAGTCTCGGGAATAACATCGTTGCCATAAAGCGCATCGTAGAGGCTGCCCCAACGAGCATTGGCCGCATTTAGGGCAAATCTGGCATTCATAATCGGCACCACTAGCTGTGGCCCGGCCTGCAGAGCGACTTCAGGGTCTACATTCTCGGAGGCGATGGTGAAATCATCGACCTCTGGTACCAGATAGCCGATATCTTTAAGAAAGGTTTTATAGCTAGAGAAATCAAAAGGTGCGGGGTTTTCACGGTGCCAGGTGTCGATCTTGGTCTGTAACTGGTCACGTATTTCAAGCAGCTGACGATTAACTGGCGCCAGATCTTCAACGATGGCAGCAAAACCATTCCAGAACTGGTCTGGGTCAATATCAGTACCAGGGATTATTTGCTCTGTGACCAGATTGTAAATTGGCTTGGCAACCCGAAGGTTAGACTGCTCTACGCGCTCGCTCATCAAATGTTCTCCATGAAAATGTTATCGATTTAAATCTAATAAGCTAGAAGCTTAGATGGCTAGGTAAAATTTTCCCAATCTATGGGTTTGATCTTTGCTATTCAGCGATCGAATGGTGCTTCTTTATCAAGGGATCATACTTAACCTGCTATCTCCTCAGAGACAGACTTAATTAGCTTGCGCATCCAACCGTGGCCGGGATCGTGCTGTAACAGCGGGCTCCAAACCATTTTCAAACGCATACGGGGAATCTCAAATGGCGGTTGAAGAACAGCTACCTGGGGATTTTTCTGTATTGAGTTGGCTGCCAGAGTAGGAATGGTCACCACCAGATCATTGTGCTCAGCCAATAGCAATGCCGCCTGATAATGGCGGGTAAATAATGTAATAACCCGCTTTGCATCCATCTTTGCCAGTGCCTCATCTACCCAGCCGAGACGTTGCACGTCGTCAGTGGACATCCCTACCCCGACACCCATACCGGTCTTGCTGACCCAGACATGCTTGGCAGCAAGATAGGATTCAAGATTCCAGTCTTTGATAACTGGATTGTCCGCTCTAAGCACACAGGAAAAGCTATCGTCCCAGAGATGAATTTGGTGAAAAGATTGTGGCAGAGTGTCAAAGCGGTTGATTACCAAATCCACTTTGCCGCGCTCAACGTCATGAAAGCTAACATCACTGGGTGTCATAATATCCAGACGAACCGACGGAGCCTCGACACTCAGTCGCTGCAACAGTTTCGGCAGCAATGTCGCCTCGGTGTAGTCACTGGCCATAATACGGAAGATACGCTCAGACTCTGAGGGATCAAAGACAGTTTTAGGCAGCACAGCTAATTCAGCAGCAGCCAGTACATCGCGTACCAGCGGTTGCAACTCAAGGGCTCTATCTGTGGGGGTCATACCATCACTGGTACGCACCAGAACCGGATCATCAAAGAGACTGCGCAAGCGCCTTAGACTGTTCGACATTGCCGGCTGGCTTATCCCCAACTCTTCTGCAGCACGAGTGACATTGCGCTCACGCAACAGGACATCCAGATAGACGAGAAGATTTAAATCAATTTTTGATATATTCATATAAAAAATACTCGAGATAGAAGCCATCAACTAGATAAATTATGGCACGGTTACTAGACTAAGGCCACCAATAGGAAATTAACCAGTCAACACAGGGAGTTTTGATGTCTAGTTTTTCAAATGATATTGCCGCAGTCAATGCATTGCGGACCGAACAGTCTGGCGCCTGGAGCGCTATTAACCCCGAATCTGTCGCGCGTATGCGTATCCAGAACAGATTTAAAACCGGCCTAGATATAGCCAAATACACTGCCGACATTATGCGTGAGGATATGGCTGAGTACGATGCCGACCCCGCTGCATACACCCAGTCACTGGGTTGCTGGCACGGCTTTATCGGACAGCAGAAGCTGATTTCAATTAAAAAGCATTTCGGTACAACCAAGAAAAAATACCTCTATCTCTCCGGCTGGATGGTTGCCGCCCTGCGCTCAGAGTTTGGTCCCCTGCCCGATCAGTCAATGCATGAAAAGACTGCAGTTGCTTCATTAATAGCCGAGCTCTATACCTTCTTACGACAGGCGGATGCACGTGA
>Ga0115564_10000197_pt1 | contig 60176 bp, 54 predicted proteins | sample COGITO_mtgs_1105_7_FD_88680 | JGI IMG/M metagenome (GOLD analysis project Ga0115564, IMG submission 88680) | Pelagic marine microbial communities from North Sea - COGITO_mtgs_110523 | ecosystem: Environmental > Aquatic > Marine > Epipelagic | place: Germany:Helgoland, sampling site Kabeltonne...
CTGAACTTTGAAACCATACCGCCTCAGCGGGTTTCAAAGTTCAGGAGAGAAGATCAGAGACAGATTCGCTGAAGCGGACCGGCTAGAAGCCGGTGGCTTAAATCCATTAGGTGGAAAGTTAACCATAGTCTCCCCCTCTCGCTACACATCATAAATCCGGGCGCAGGCTTTCTCGTGCCCACGCACAATGCGGCGTCCATCAAGCGGTCCGCCGTGTTGGGTAATGACCGTAGATTGCCCCTCGGGATGCCCATCGCGTTCATAGTAGATGATCACCCAGTCGCGGGTTCTGCCGAATTTATGCGCCGATGCTGTATTTGAATAAAGCGCTGTAAACTGCCACGCCCCCCGTTCTGTGTGCAAAATGGGTATTCGGTTCTGACCTGTCGCGTTGAACCTTCGCGGCTTGATTGAAGGCAGCGTTGCGGCCGTGTCACGGTACTCCTGATCGACCGCCAGAATATCGGCAACCGGCGGCATGTCCTTGCTGTCTTGCATCCGCCGTGGCCGCCGCCGCGCCAGCATATCGTTCAAGGAATGCCGGATGCTGTTGATCCGCCTTTGGCCAATTCCCTTGACCGTCGCCAGCCGACCATCGACCGCCGCAGTCTCCAACGCCTCCAAGGTGTCGATATGCAGCGTGTCATGGATCGCACGCGCAAGGAGCGGGCCAATCATCGGCACCGTCTGGAAAAGCTTTTCAGGGTCCGCCGATCCGCGCAACCTGTCCAGAATGTCCAAGTCACCGGTTTCCACCAGCTCGATAATTGCCGCAGCAATAGACGCGCCTATCGTCGGCAAAGCCTCCAATCCGTGTCTGCCGTCCTGCTCGTATATCTTCTGGATCGGCTGGGGCAGCGTCCCGACATAATCGGCAGCCTCGCGGTAGGCGCGCACCCGGAACACCGCCGCGCCCTGCTGTTCAAGCAAGTCCGCAACCTCGCGCAGTTTGCCCGCGACAAAAGCGTTCTGTGCCGTAGGGTCGGTCTGTATGTTTGGCTCTGACATCGGGGTTTGCCTCATGTCTTACGCAGGTTAGGTGCAGGGCACCCTGCCCTATCCAGCTACCGGATAACGTGAACTGAACATTTGGCGTGGCGCACGACACGCGCCGCTGTGGACCCAAGGAAGTAGTCGCCAATGCCGGGCCGATGCGATGCCACGATGATGCAGTCGACGTTATTGTCAGCCGCGTAATCCACGATTGTCCGGCCCGCATGGCCAGACATAACTCGGGCCTCTGCACCCGGTAACGCCTTTGCCAGCCGATTGACTGATGTCTCGATCGCGACGCGTGTCTTGCTCAGCACATCGGCAGGTATTTCGGCAATGGCAAAGCCGGGGATCGGTTCAAGCACATGCAAAATGGTGAATTTTGCATCTGCATTCGCCAGTGTTTTTGCTGCCTCAAATGACGCCTGATTGTCATGACCTTCGTCAACAAGAACCGGGATAAGAAAATTCTGATACATGGGTTCGCCTTCTCTTGGGTTTAAAAAGCTACGCTTTTGTTCAATCTACCCGGTTCGTGGCGCGCCCACATTGAGGCATGTCAAATTCACCACCGGCGCAATTAGCCACCTAACGATGTGATGTGGTCATCTGTCCCCGCGCCAAACTGATCTAGGTGCTCATCAGCCAGTCGCGCGCTTGGTCCTCTGATTTGAAATATCGTATCTCGGGTTTTGAAAACAACGATGACAACCACGTCCCCCATTCTTCAAATTTCGTATCGCCAACCACCGCAACCGGCCCCAGATCACGGCGATGGTGCCGCTCGAACTTCAGGTCTTCCCACAAGGCATCGACTTCCCATCCCTGAAAATCCTCCAAGCGTACCAGCATTTTCAACGGTCCCTTCGCAAGGACCATCGCATTCTCGATCTCGGGCACAGCAAGATCATATTCTGCCTTGGTCAGCGTCCCCGAAGCGCGCAGCGTAATCAGGTCCGCATTACGGCTGTGTTCAATTTCAATCATCTTTTGTCGTTCCTTCAAAATTTCTCAAAACCAGAACCAGCCCTCTTCACCCGCGCAGATCACGCCAACTCGAACGCCTCATGCAGTGTCGGGCATTCAATCGCCAAACCCTTTTTCTCCAGCTCTTTTTTCATGTCCAACATGCCCCTGTTGTAATCGCCATGCACCAGAAAGACCGTTTTGGGCGTGCCGGTATGAGAAACCCAATACAAAAGCTCTCGTTGATCAGCATGCGCCGAAAACCCGTTTATCGTGTGGATCTTTGCCTTGACCTGAATGTCCTCGCCAAAAATGCGGACATCCTTCGCCCCGTCGACAATTTGCCGTGCAAGCGTGCCTTCGGCGGCAAACCCCACAAAAACCACACTGCAGTCGGGACGCCAGATGTTGTGTTTCAGATGGTGACGCACGCGGCCACCGGTACACATGCCTGACCCCGCCATGATGACCGCACCACCCCTTATGCGATTGATCGCCATCGATTCAGCGGCCTGACGGGTGAAACGCAATCCGGGTGGGTTAAACGGTTGTTTGCCGGCCAGCATCGCATCGCGCACTTCTGCTGAAAAACCATTGGCATGGCGCCGGAAAATCTCGGTCGCTGAAACCGCCATCGGGCTGTCCAGAAAAATCGTCAAGGATGCGGGCAACTCACCTTTTTGGATCGCAGTCTTGAGGTGAAACAGGATTTCCTGCGTGCGCTCCATCGCAAATGTCGGGATGACCACATTGCCACCCCGCGCAAGGGTGTCAGAAATCGCCTCCGTCAACTCCGCCGCTGACGCATCACGATCCTTGTGCATCCTGCCGCCATATGTCGTCTCCATGACCACATAATCACACGCCGGTGGCAATGTCGCATTCGCAAGAATCGCATGTCCGGGGCTGCCCAGATCACCGGAAAACGCGATCCTGCGCATGGTACCGTTCTCGACCGCTTCGACGATAACCGACGCCGACCCCAGGATATGCCCGGCATTGATAAAGCGGACCGTCACCGCATCATTCAAAACAACGTCCTGATCGTAATCGACGTTCCGTCCAAAATAATCCAAGGCGGTCAGCGCGTCGATTTGCGTATACAGCGGCTGAATATCTGCGTTGCCACCGCGCCGCCTGCGGCGAGACGCACGCGCGGCGTCCTCTTCATGGATAGAGGCCGAATCCATCATGATCAGCTTGGCCAGATCGCGGGTTGCCGCCGTTGTAATAATCTCGCCTGCAAACCCGCGTTTCACCAGCAATGGAATACGGCCACAATGATCAAGATGCGCATGCGTCAACAGCAAGAAATCGACGTCTGCGGGGTCAAACCCAAACGCCCCTGCATTCTCTTCGTCCGCATGTTTTGCGCCCTGAAACATACCACAATCAATCAGGATCCGCAGCCCACCCGCCTCAAGCAGGTGGCACGATCCGGTTACATTTTGCGCAGCACCGTGGAATGAAAGTTTCATAATGTCCGCTCCTTTGGAAGTTTTGGGTGACACGCCATCTATTCAGCGGCCCGTCTTGTGCGAACATCCAGTTGCGCCGCATAGAGGTAGTCGCGCGTGATCGGCACCGCATCAATTTCGCGCGACAGCTGGAACTGGAACACCCCTTGGCGCGCATGCCGGAATGTCTGTTCGCATGCCGCCAGATAAAACTTCCATGCGCGCACAAACCGCGCATCATAAAGGGCGATTGCTTCGTCGGCGCGGCTGCTGAACCGGTCAAACCAGTGCCGCAGCGTATAGGCATAATGCAACCGCCAACTCTCGACATCATTCAGCCACAGCCCTTGCTTTTCGATGACGCTGATCACTTCGGACGTTGACGGAACGTAGCCGCCGGGAAAGATGTATTTCGCGATCCAAGGGTTGGTGCCATCAGGCGGAGCAGAGCGCCCGATTGTATGGACAAGCGCCACACCGCGCGGGGCCAGCAGATCATGGATCGCCCCGAAATACGTGTCATAGCCGGGCAATCCGACATGTTCGAACATACCCACCGAAACGATCCGGTCAAAGGTGCCTTGCACATCCCGGTAGTCCATCAGGCCAATGACGATCAAATCTGACAGACCTGCCTGCTGCACACGCTCTGTCGCCAACGCATGCTGTTCCTTTGACAGCGTGACCCCCAGAACAGAAACACCATAATCGCGCGCCAGCGTGATCGCCAAACCGCCCCAGCCGCATCCGATGTCAAGCACCCGCATACCGGGCTTTAGCAACAGCTTGCGGGCAATATGGTCCTTCTTTTGCTGCTGGGCCTGTTCAATCGTGTCATCGCGTGATCGGAAATAGGCGCATGAATATTGCCGGTCGGTATCCAGAAACAGATCATACAATTCACCCGACAGATCATAATGATGTGCCACATTACGCCGCGCAAGGAGGCGCGTGTTTATCTGTGACAGGTGCCTCAGGACCTTGCGCAGCGGCCTTGAATGTCGCTGCCACCAGACTGTAGGCCTTGCAAAATAATTCTGCGTGATGAGCGCCATAAGCCCCTGCAAATCATCCCCTGCAATGGTCAACGTGCCGTTCATATAGCTTTCGCCAAAAGCAAGTTCGGGATTAAGGACAAACGCCCGGACCGTCGCGGCATCATGCAATCGCACAGTCACAAGATCACCGCCGGTCTGGCCGTACCGGCGCACTGCGCCGTCCGGCATCTCCACACACAGCGCCCCTGTGCTCACAAGGGAATTCAACATATGATCAAGCGCTGTTTGCCACATTCTCCAGGTCCTAACCGGAACGCATTGCACCGCTTTTTCAGACCACCCTTGATGGGCAGGGTCGCAGGCACGCCCGTTCTGTAACGCTATGCCGCTTGGCAAATGCCCGATTGATCAAGATCAAAACAGTCTCCGCAGACCCGGCTTGGATATCCTGAATTGACGGGTATCAATTCAAAGGTTGCAAAATCCGTTAGGTCAGAACGGGAAAAGGATAATTATTGTGTGTTGGAGTATGGAGGCATCCGCCGCGATGGTTGGGCTTGGCGTTGCAGCAACCGCTGTCACTTGCCTGCGCCGGGATGCGCCTGCAATCTGGCTGACGCTCGGGTATTTTACAGCCATGGAGGGGCTTCAGGTCTGGGGCTATAGCGTGCTCGACCAATGCGGCACGACATCGAACCAGATGGTGACGGTCCTCTCTTACCTCCACATCGCGATGCAGCCCTTTTTCATCAATGCGTTTGCAATGGAACTGGTCCCAGAGACCGTAAAACGCCGCGCCCGTCTTTGGGTGTTTGGCGCTTGCCTGATCTCTGCGTTGGTCATGTTGTTGCAGATTGCCCCCCTCGCGACCGCCGGTTCCTGCTTGCCGGGCACACCGCTTTGCGCTGATCAATGGTGCACCGTTTCGGGCAATTGGCACATTGCATGGGATGTGCCCTACAACGGTTTGGTGCTGCCCTTTGAACATTATATTGGCGTTTACGCGGGTTTCCCGACCTATATGGTTGCGGCATTCATCGTCCCGCTGGTTTATGGCGCGTGGCGGTTTGTCTTGATCCACGCCATCGCCGGGCCAATCTTGGCTTGGTCACTAACCCAAAACCCAAACGAGATGCCCGCGATCTGGTGCCTGTTCTCGATTGCAATTCTGCTCATCGGGTTAAGCCCTTTGGTCCGCAAGACAGTGTCGACGGCGCATTGGTGGGGAAGAACCGTTCAGGAAACCCCGTCTGTTACTTAAAGGAACCCTGCCGATGCCAGACCCGATCATCCTCACCTGCCTTGCTTGCGGACAGGCCAATCGCATCCCTCAGGCCAAGCTGGCCGCGCAGCCAAAATGCGCCAAATGCGGTGCGCATATCCTCGCGGGCGACGTTACAGCGCTCAACACAGCGCTGCACGACAAGGCCATTCGGCTGGATCAAATTCCCATCATCGTGGATTACTGGGCCGAATGGTGCGGTCCGTGCAAAATGATGGTTCCAGAATTCGCAAAGGCCGCACAATCGCTGCGGTCCCATGCGCGATTTGCCAAGATCGACACCGAACAATACCCCGAACTGTCAGCCCGCCTGCAGATCAAAGGTATCCCCTTGTTGATCCTTTACGCAAAGGGCCGGGAGGTCGCGCGCCTGTCCGGTGCGCGCCCCGCGGCTGATATCGAAGCCTTTGTGCGCCAACACTCGTAAGCCGCGCGGTTAAACATCAGGCACAGGCTTGGACCGCTTTGAGATATGCGGCAGTTCGGTGACCTTCGATCAATTGGATCACCTGTGCGGCAGTTTGTTCAGCAAAGTTTCGCGTAAAACAACAACACGATCGTTAACGGCCACAACAACCAGCCGGTTTTCTGCGGTCCGGATGGCTCTGGTGGTGCTGTATGATTGCCCATGTTGCAGCCCTTTGTTGTGTTGTTTCGGTGACATCGTAACGCGCGGATGCCCGCACCGCTAAAGGTCGGTCACTTCGCTAACCTGCGGCCAGAATTGGCCCGACCAGCATTGCCAGACTGGTCAAAAGCCCGATAACGGGAATAATCAGCGGCACCATGAATATGCCCTCCGGCGCTACGTCGCCTCGTAGCTTGATCGCGATCAGGGCGGTATTGACGAGCACAAAAACCACCAGAATGATCTGTGTCGTCCGCTCTGCCAGAACGCTGATCGGGAAAAACAGCGCAAAGGCCAGAACGCTCGCGGTAACAATAACTGTGGCTATCACCGGCGTTTGGGTGCGCGGGCTGATCCGGGCGAACACGCGCGGTAGCCTGCCGACTTTCGCCATGCCATACATCACCCGCGACGCCAGAATGGTCTGAATGACAATCCCGTTCACCGTGGCACCGATTGCAATCAACGTCACCGCAACAGGCGACACGCCCGTCAACCGCTCAAACAGCAAGCTAATCGGCGCGCCGGTATCAACCAGATCGTCAATCGGCAGAACCAGAACCGCGACCGCGGCCACACAAAAATACAGCAATGTCGCGATAAACAGGGTCAGAAAGATGCCCAGCGGCATGTTGCGGGCCGGGTTTTCCGTTTCCTCGATGATGTTCACCATTCCGTCAAATCCGATGAAGGCGAAAAACGCAAACAGGCTGGCCATCGCAACACCGCTTAACGCCGCCGCATCTGACAGGGGCGGAAACACGCGGGGGATCTGCCACATTATGTCAGGGTGCCCCCAAATACCCGCCGCAACGACAGCCACCAGTCCCAGAATTTCGACAAGCGTCAAAAGGGCGGCAAAGGAAACAGATTCAAGAATGCCCCAACCCGCCATAAGGCCGCTTAGAACCACAACGATGGTGATAATGGCCCAGAACGGAAGCGGCGCCAGCGTCGCAATATAGCCTGCACTGCCGACCGTGATCGCTGATGCCGAAACGATGGCCGCCAGCAGGATCAACATCCCGGTCACAACCGTGAGTGCCGGTCTTTTGAACCCCGCTTCAACATATGCCACTTCTCCGGCGCTTTGCGGAAAACGGCCCGACAGCTCGCTGAAACTGCGGGCGCTGAACAGCATGACAACGGCCGCCACAAGGAACGAACTGGGCGCGTACACACCTGCCTGCGCAGCCGTGGCACCAACAAGCACGTAAATCCCGGCACCAACCGTTACGCCCAACCCGTACATTACCAAAAGCGGCAAAGTGATCGCGCGTTTAAGGGCGGGCAATGGCTCAACCGTGCCGGTCTGCGTGGTGTCTGGTTTCATCCAATCTGCCGATCATCAACTGGCGGGATATGGATCGAATACCCAAGTGCAGAGTGCACAGAACCCGCACCAAGCACGACCACGGGACAGCGCGCCATTTCAACCACTTCACGCAACTGGTCTTGGGTGCGGACCGGCCCGCGCGTCAGATCAATCACAACAACCTGCGCGTTTGCCCGCGCCAATTGTGACAATGCGGTCACCAGATCGGCAAACTGGTGCGTACGGGTGCGCGGGCCTTCGGCATGTGCCCCGGAAAACGAGAAAACCAACAAACCGGTTCCCAGATTCCTTGCCAAAGTGCCAGCCATATCCAATGCAGTGTCTGCCTGCGCCAAAGGTGAACCCAGAAAGACCACATTGCCGGGAACAGGATGCAATTCGCGATGTCCCAGAATAACCATATCCCACGCACGACCCAAATTGATCGAACATTCGATCAGGTCGCCGGATTGCTGCTCGAACGTCCATTTTGTATCAGGCGTCCGGGCAACCTGCGCCAGCATTTCACGAAAGGCCCGCGCGTCGGCCTTGATCAATCTGCGCACCTGCGCGGGCGACGGGGCCATAATGACGGCACCACTTGCGGATATAACCCTTTGGTTCGGCAGTTGGCACGCGGCGTTCACGCTGCCCTCGTCAATCAACACACCGCCAAGCTGACCAATCATCTGTTCGCTCAGTTGGTGCACGATATCCAACGCCGCGGCTGCGTCGCCAAATGAACTGGCACTGATCAGTATCCGTGTTCCGCGCGCGGTCATACGTGTTGCTCCCCGCCGTCGGGCTGGCCACCCTGATCGGGCTTTGCGGCAAACGCCTTGCGAACGCGCGCAAAGGATCGCAGTTTTTCCTCAACCAGCGCATTGATCGTATCGGGTAGAAAATCACCGTTGCTGCGGCGTTTGCCCGCTTTATATCCGGTCAAGACTTCGATGCCTTCATTGATCGTCTTGATCGGGATCACCCGGAATTGTCCCACTTTGGCTGCTTCAACCACATCGGGGCGCAGCATCAGATGGTCGACATTAGCGGCGGGGATCAAAACACCTTGGGTTCCGGTCAGCTTGCGGGCCTTGCAGATGTCAAAGAAACCTTCGATCTTTTCGTTCACCCCGCCAATCGCCTGCACCTCTCCCATCTGGTTAACCGAACCGGTTACCGCCAACCCTTGGCGGATCGGAACCTCTGATAGCGCGGACAAAAGCGCATAAAGTTCGGCTGATGATGCACTGTCACCATCCACACCACCGTAGCTTTGCTCAAAAACAAGGCTGGCATGCAACGACATCGGAGCATCCAATGCATAGGTCGATGACAGATAGCCGCCCAGTATCATCACGCCCTTGGAATGCAGCGGTCCACCCAATTCGACCTCACGCTCAATGTCGATCAGCTTGCCGGCACCGATGCGCACCCTTGCCGTTATGCGTGAGGGCCGCCCGAAATAATGCTGCCCGATGCCAATGACCGAAAGGCCGTTAACCTGTCCAATGGCCTCCCCGCTGGTATCGACAAGGATGGTCTTGCGGGTGATGGCTTCTTGCATGCGGTCCTTGATCCGCGACGCGCGCCGGTCAGCCTCAAGTATCGCGCGCGACACCTCCGCTTCGGTCATCACCTTGGTGTTTGCCTGCGTGGCGTAATGATCAGCCTCGCGCATCACGTCTGCCAATGCGCCCATCTGCAAGCTCAGCTTTTTCGTATCATCCGCCATGCGCACCGCATGATCCAGCAGGCGCGCCACAGCGGTGGCGTTCATCGGTCGCAACCCGTCTTTTTGGGCATGCGCCGCAATAACCCGTGCAAATTGTTTGGTGTTCTTGACCGACCGTAGCAGATCATCCTCGAAATCGGCCTGCAATTTGAACAACTCGCCAAAATCAGGGTCCAGCATCGTCAAAAGCATATGCAGCCGCCGATCCCCGATCAACACCACCCGCACATCCAGCGGAATAGGGTCCGGTTCAAGCGACGTTGTTGACCCAACACTTAACCTGTCTGCCAGTGATGTGATGGCAATCGACTGGCTGTACAAACACCGCTTGAGCGTATCCCACGCATAGGGCTCATTCAGCACCTGACGCACATCCAGCACCAGATAACCGCCGTTTGCACGGTGCAGCGCACCCGCCTTGATCAAGGTAAAGTTGGTGGACAGCGTGCCCATTTCCGACACATGTTCGATCCGCCCGGTCAGGTGGTTCAACGTCGGCAGGTCTTCGGTCACGATAGGCGCGGCAGCAGTTGCTGTGGGGTCATGGCTGACCATGATGTTCACCGCATACCGTTGAAATTGCGGCTCGCGGTGGAATTTGCGGATCGTCTTTGGAAAGGTCCCGTTGTTGCCACCATTCTCGGGCAACAAAAACAGTTCCGCGTTAGAGATCATATCGAGCCTGACCTGCTCAAGATATTCCATGACACCCGCGTTATTCCGGAACTTGTCCAACATCTCGCGCAAGCGGACCGATACCACGCGTTCCGCCATTGCCGCATGCAGTTTCTCGATCCGTTGGCGATGTTCCTTTTGCAATTGCGGAGCTTGCCGCAAAATCACAGCAAGGCTTTCCTGCAAGGCCTCGATCTTTTCTTCGATTTCCTTTTTCCTGGCGGGGTCCAGCGCCTCGAACTCTTCTGGTTTTATGGGTTTTCCATCAACAACTTCCGTCAGAATAAACCCCATCGGGGTGCGCAGCAAAGCGACATTCTCGGCCTTGGCCCGGTCGGCAAATTCGGCAATCGGTTCCTCGTGCCGTTCGCCAAATTCCTCTTCGATCGTGCGTCTTTGGGTCTGGTATTCATCGGATTCAAACAACGCTGGTATCTCGTTGGCCAGATCGTCCACCAGATCCTGCATCGCCGTCTTTAACCGCGCGGCTGACCCCGCCGCCAATTCAATCGCGTTTGGTTTATGCGCTACCTCGAAATTGTTGACGTAAACCCAATCACTGGGAACCGGTCGGTGGATGGCTTGTTCACCCAACAATTTCAGAACCGCACTGTGCCGACCCATGCCTTGCGGCCCAAGGACATACAGGTTGAAATCCTTGTGCGATATCCCCGCAGAAAGCCGGATCGCATCAATCGCCCGGTCCTGACCGATCAGACGCGGCTCTGTCTGCAGTTCTGCGGTGGTCTTGAAGCCCAAGCTTTTTGGGGCCGTCGTGGCGCGCAATTTCTTGGATGACAGCCCATCCGGCAAAGGCACCGCTGGTGTAGTTGGTTGTTTCATTTCGCCTGTCCCTGTCCGAGATGTAACATCCATCTCACGTCAAAAGACGGCACCGTTGATCTTTATCAATGATCCCGAACCGGTCCAAAGCGGACCGGGCCCGAAAGGTTCCGTAAATGCGCCGTTCAGCGTATGCGACGCACCCATGCGCGCCGATCGTAAATCACCTTGCCTGTGGCGATCACCACAAGAGCACTTAGCAGATACTTTGACCACGGCTCCATCGTGCCAAGGATCAATGCCGCATGCACGACGCTGCCAACGACGATAGTAACCGCAAGCACCGAATGCGCCCGCCGCCAGATGTGCACCGGCACAGCCAAACGACGGCGCAGCACGACAATCAGCGCCGAGGCAAAGATCGCCCACATGGCGACCACCCCCCATGCCGCGAAAGGTGTCGGTGAAACGAACAAAAGCGCATCAATCACATCCGGCGGGCTGGTGATCCACAGCCCCGCAACATGCAACACTACGCACAATACCAACGCAGCACCGGATATCCGGTGCAACACCCGTGCCCGCGCCACCGAAAGCCCCGGTAAAAATCCACCCGCCAGCAGCGGCTGGATCAACAACAACGCCAGCCCCACGACCCCGGAAAACCCCGCAACGGTATAGACCGGCCCGCGCCACGCCAATTGCGGGCTAAATAGCGCCGCAATCAACGGCACCGCAATCGCAAAGGCAAGCCCGCCCCAGACCAGCCAACCGGGCAGCGCGGCGCGGCGCATCACGCAGGTTGCAGCACGAAATCTGCCGAAAGGGTCGTATCGCTGGGGCTGCTCAGCAAGGGGCGCAGGAACACAGTTTCAAACGCATCATCGTCGTATGCCAAATGTGCATGCGCCTGCCCGAACGCAGGAACAATCTGCGGCATATCCAGACGGTAGACACCGTTTTCGTCCGTCAGGGTCGCGCCATGGCTTTCGGGATCGCTCTCGTACCCTTCAGTGGTATGCGCCCAGACCTGTATGCGCTGCCCTGCCAGCGGCGCACCGTCCCCTGCCCGCCGCACTGTGCCCGACATGATGAACCCGCCGCCGCCGATCCGTTCAACCACCTGCGCACCGGGAATATAGTTATTGGCCCCGCCCCGCATCGTTTTCGTCGGCACCCATGTCTGCGCCTGCGCGGGTGTGATCAAACCGGATGTCGCGCTGACAAGGACAGCCCCGGTTGCGGCCAGAACGGTTCGGCGTGTGATAAAGGTCTTGGGCATCGCGGCTACTCCTGTGGGCAAGTTGTGCAAATCGCTATCGGGGTTTAAGATAGCGTTTGCGGCCCAAATTCCGAGTGGAACGCGATAATTGGCCCCGCTTAACCCCATCAAAACACCGTGAGGCACGCCGTTTCAACCGCCACTGCCCCCTGCCCCGTCTACTGGTCGCTCAAAAGCCCCATACGCGCTGCCTGATAGGCAGCTTCGGCGCGGCTGGATATATTCAGCTTGCGGTAGATGGCTTTGACATGGCTCGACACTGTGCTGGGCGCCAGATCCAGTGCCGCGGCAACATCCGACACCCGCAGGCCCCTGCCCACCAACGACAGCACCTCTGCCTCACGCGGGGTCAGGTTTGCGGCGTCTTCGACGTTGGGGCCGGTTGTGCGAAAATGATCCATGACGCGCCGTGCGATGGCCGGCGAAAGCGGCAGCGTGCCGCCCTGTATATTGCGCAGCTGACTGGCGATCAGATCAGGCGGGTCGCTTTTCAACAGATACCCGTCCGCGCCTGCTGAACGTCTTCGACAATCAGTATCCTGCGGATCATTGCGCCGCTTCAGACATCGCGCTTGGGCTGCCCAAAGGCAGACGCAAATCGACGCCCATCAGCCCATCCGCCTGCGCAAACCTGATCGTGCCGCCTTGGGATGTCACCCGCTCTGCCATGTTGTTCAGCCCCTCACCCCGTGTCACAGCATTTGGATCAAATCCCTGACCATTGTCGGTAATTCTGATCTCAATCATATCCCCTGATTGCGTGAGGTGGACGACAACCTGCCCGGCACCCGCATGTTTGATGATATTGCTTGCCGCCTCACGCAGGACCGACCGCAGTGTGTTGACCAACAAGAACGGCACACGCTGTTCGCCAAACTCTTCTGCTGCATCCGCCTGCCAGTCAAACGTGATGTCGTGCACCTCCAGCCGGTCGCCCATTTCTGCGCGCAGATCGGCAAACACGTCTGCCAGCCTGAAATCAGACCGGAACCCGTCGCTGATGATCTGGCGCAAATCGGTCAGCGTATCGCGCAGCAGCGCGTCCTTGCGCGACCCTTCGGCGGCGTGCAGCGCGCTTAGTAATTGTGCGCCGATGTTGTCGTGCACATCGCGGCTGATCCGGTCCCGCTCCATGCTGACGCCGCGCTCATAAGCCAGATGGCTTTCGCTGGCGACCTTGTGCATGTTCAGCAGCGTCTCGGCCAGTTCCACATCGCCGGTATTGAACAACCGCCTACCCTGCGCCGGATAGCGCAGCAAACGCGCGGGCAATCCTTTGGGTCCGGGCACCGCCAACGCCGCCCCGTTCTCACGAATCTGCGCGGTCAGGGGGGTCACATCAGGAATCTCGAACTCGGCCGCAGGGGCAAACGTGTCTTGCAACAGTTGATCCCAACGCACCGATTGCAGCGCCGGCGTCGGTGCCAGCGCTGTATCCAGCACATAGGGCATCAGCTCGGACACCTGCGGCGGTTTGCGGTTGAACAAGCGCACCAGAATCACCTGCCGCAACGGGAAATAAAGGAACCCGCACAGCACCAGCGCAATTGACAGCGACGCCCAAGGCTGATCGCGCAGCCACAACAACAGCACCAGATCCGTGGCAAAGATCAAGAACGCGCCGCCCAGCCAGAGCCAGATGTAATAGGCATAGCGGTCCAGCTCAAACACCCGCCAACGGGTCACGGCAAAGGCCAAACCGATGTGCATCAGATTAAAAAACCCGAACGCATAGGCCTGCGGCACATAGCCCTGATCCGCCAGCCCCAACATCGGCGGCATCATCGAAAGACCCACAAACAGCGAACACCCGATCAACGAAAAAAGAAAGAACCAACGCAGACCCGCCCGCTCAACCTGATCGCCCCGCGCGCGCCACCACTGGATGCCCCCGAACAGGATCGACAGCAGCAATTGCACCGCGATGATCGGGGCAAGCCACATCTCTTTGCCGACATACATCAGTTCAAGCAGCAGACCGCAGCTGAAAAAGACCGTCGGGACCAGCAGCCAGATGGGCCGTATCAACGGGCGCGGATACATCAGAAACAGGTTCACCAATGCAATACCAAAGGTGATTGATCCGGTGTGATTAACCGATGACAAGATGCGAAATAAATCGCCATCCAGCGCAATCTGGCGGGTCGAATAGATCGCCGCGGACATGGCGGCAATGGCCAACGTCAGACCAGTCAGCGCAAACATCCCTGCGCCCCAATCGGCCTTGCGCAGCGCCAGCACCCACCCCGAGGTCAACAACGCCAGCACACCAACGGCCTGCTGAAACCAGAATGCAAAGGGTAAGTCTGACAATTGACGTGCTCGCGGAACAAACTCGGCGCTGTCCGCCTGCCCCTGTGCTGTCGTGTAAGCGATATGGACGCTCGGTTGTGACAACGCGGCGGTCAGCGCAGTCTGACGCTCAAAGAATTCAAGCATCAGCGGGTAGGTGCCCAAATGGTCAGGCTCCGGATAGAGATCAGACGGGATCAGATCAATCGACCCAACGCGGGTTGGAACCGCACCGGCAGGCAAATCGACATGGACCGGGCGCAACGCCAGCAGGCTTGCGGTGATACAGGCAATCAGCGCCATGACAACACAGGCGGACATAACAGCCGAAGGGGGCAAACGGTGGATTAAACTGTTCATCTCACGAAACCGGAAGTGCCTCCACTTTTGCACAAATGGCTGGCAACAGCGCTATACGCCGTTCCAGCCCGTTTGAATAAAGGGTAATTATCGCGCTATGACAACAAGTTCCTGCGATGTGGCATGTTCAGGCCCGCGCACCATTCCATCCACCCTTGATCAATCGCTGTCGTTGACAAGTTCTGCAATTGCCTTGGCCAGCCATTCTTGATCAACGGTCTTGGCCGTTTTCAGGGCAACAGAAAAACCACCCTGCGCAGGCTTGACCGTGACATCCACCACCCCTGCCCGCGCGCGCGTCGGAACGCTCTTTGTCTTAGCGGGTTTTGGGTCCGCTTTGCCCGCACGCAACCTCGGGATAATCTCGCGGTAGGCGCGTTTGGGCGTGTTCGCCGTGTCAATATGCGCCATGATCTCTGCGTGCATCTCGACACAAGAGCGGCCCAAGGACACGTCATTCTGGCTGACGTTCAAACGCATTGCGATTTCTGACTGCGATAAGTCCCCCAAAGCATCTGCAATCACGCCGACGGACAGCAGTTCCTCAAACCCGTTCAGGTTCTTGCGCATGGTGTTTTCGTGGAACCGCTCTTCAAGGTCAGCCAGCGCGCGGTCGCCCATATCCGTGGATATAACCGCCCGCACCTTTTGGCCAAGCACCTTGCAAACCGCAAGCCGCCGCCGGCCCGATTGAATGACAAAGGCGATGCCGGGGTCAACCAACAGTGGATCATCTGCATTGGGCTGCCATCCATTGTGCTTGGGCCGCACACGGACCGCTTGGGTCTGGCCCCGCCGTTTGATGTTCTCAACCAGGGCGTGGAACTCAGGGTCATTTTCCCAGCCGCCTGCCCTATCTGAACCGACCTCATCAAGGATCTGTTGCGGCTCCAGCTCAAGCGCGAGGGTCCCGGCCATGATACCGTTGGCAATGTCCTGCTGCGTATCGGAAAGGCGCTGCTTTAGCATATTAAGCGCGGTACCGCCCCACATGCCGCCCATCCCGGGCGTCTCGGCGTCAGGCGTTTCAGGAGGGGCCATACCAGAGGCGTCCAGCTTGCGTTTTCGGGCCATTATGTCCACCTCTCCTTGATAAAGTCCTGGGCAAAATTGCGCGCCGGCAAATGCGGCAAACAGCGCGTAACCAGCATGTCATTTACCGCATTCGCATTGACCATGAATGCCTTGGCGCTGGTACGGCGCGTGCGAGGCGGCATGTATTCATAGATGCTTTTGTATTCCTCGGCGGCGTTGGCAATCGCGTCAGACCGGTTGTACCAAACCTGACTGATCTCACGGGGGGAACGCCGGTATAGATCAAGGATCTGATCAGTGTCCTGATTGTTTTGTTCCTGCACAATCGTGGGCAACACGATGTGTTCGCCAGCACCAATCTCAAGATCGCTTTCAAACCCCATAATAAAATCAAGGTATTCGCCAATATTGCCGACATATGTCGCGAGTGTAGCCAGATCGAACCCTTTCATCGTCTGCGGAATAACAACGCTATCCGCTGCAATAAGACCATTTAGTTGCATTAGGGTTAACGACGGCTGTTGATCAATCACGATCACATCAAGAGTTTCGTTCAGCGCGTTGCCAAAGGCATCCGCGTCGAATGCACCCTCGGCGGTGCGCAGGTCCGTGGGTTTCGTCAACGGCGGATAGGCGTTTGACCATCCGTCGATTGCGTCCCGCAACACCCGATAGACAGGCAGCCGCGACCCCTGTGACAGAAAGAACAGGCTGATGTCACCGTTCTGGATATTCGCGCCACCAGGGATCAACCGCGTGCCGGGCCACGGCGTTGGGCGCCAAATCGCGTTAATCTCTTCGGGGGTGCGCGCAGTCAGGCTGGTACTGCCAGGATCATCTACACCCATGAATTCGGCAAGTGTCGCAGTGTCCGGCGAAAAAAGCGGCAGTTCAGCGTCAGCGAAATACAGGCTCGCTGTGGCCTGGGGGTCCGCGTCGATGATGCCCACCCGCAGACCGTAGAACAACGATAAGTACTGAGCGAAATGCGCCGCTGTCAGAGATTTCCCCGTGCCTCCTTTTTGCGCGCCAAAGGTGATCACCTTGAGCGGATCACCCGATTGCCGCCAAAAAAGATGATCACGCCGCGCACCGGGACGAGAGGCAAGTATCCCCCGGATCTGCATAATCTCGGAGGGTGTAAAGCTCCGTTCGCGGCCATTGCGCTCACCTTCGGGGAATGCTGGCTCATCCTTGTTGATGCGCGTCAGATAGGTCGCATCGACACCCAGAAATTCTGCCACTTCGGTCATTGAAAAGCGGCGCGAGACGCGGCTACGCATCGTGAGATCACGCTGCAGCTTGGTATTTACCTGTGTCATCACCCGTCCAAGATTGCGGATGAACTGTTCGAATTGACCGTATGCCATGGTTATATCCGTGGATATTGTTATGCCTCCACTCTGGGCTTTGCAGCACCAGAGGGCAAGCGTTGCATGAAAATATCCCAGCGCCGTAGATAAGACCTGAGCAGCTTTTCCTCTGCCTCTGGAGAATTATCCGGCGGCAGGGATGAGATGAGTTTCGACAATTGAAACGGGGTGGGCGCCTTTGACCAGTGAGGTTGCCACAAATCGGCTAGTTTCCCCATCAAAGATGTCGTTTGTAATGGTGTTAATGGTATTTTCTTTAGGTAACACAGGGCGCTGAGTGCATCATCGCTGTCAAGGGAAATGCCCTTTTCCTTCATGAACTGTTGAAAAGCCAGCGCTATATCCATGGATATAGTCGTAGTCTTCGCCAGTGATAGCCGGTCATGCGTGGCTTTTATCAGTGCTTCGGATGGGAACGCCTCAAAATCAGGATAGGCCATCGCGGCAACAGATTTTGACCAGCTCTTGACCAAATTTAGTTTTTCAAAATTGCAAACCAGACTCGTATTGTTTTTATGACTCTGATTTTTAGTTCTTAACGGGCGTTCAACTGGCTTAACACTGCGTTCAGGAGATTGACCAAGTTGCGAACGCCAGCTTTTCCAGAATGTCACCGTATAGCGCAGGCGGTAATTGTACCCGTTCGCCATCGTCTGTGTTTCTGTCTCAAGCAAGTTCGTCTCGCGCAGTTCTGCAATGTAGCCAGAGATAGCCGCCTTTGATCGGCCCAGACGTTCGCCCAATTGTTTCAGTGAGGGCCAGCATTGTCCTTCGCGGTTCGCCATGCGGCAAAGTTCAGCCAAGGTGCGAAACGCGCCGGGGGTCAGATCAATGTCAAAGAGTGATGCGGGTAGGGCAACAAAGCCCTGCTTAGGGTCTGTATCTAGGGATTTGGGCACAAAACCTCTCTTTCTGCAAAGCGGGTGCTTGCAGTGATTCGATGGGTTTGATACTGTCGGATATGAAGACACGGACAGTTTCAAAGCTGACGTTATTGACAAAGGCTCATGTGGTTGCCGCCACGTGGGCCTTTTCGATTCTGGAATTGGTTAATTCATTGCTCTTCTTTCTTGCGAAGATCTTGATCGCGCGTACGGTAGTCGCGCAACACCTGACCTGTGGTCGAAACCGGATACTGCCTCAGATGGAGGTTTAGACCCCCTTAGGCCGATAAATAGAACCTAAACAGAGCAAAAAGCAATGACTAATGTTTTTAGTCCTGTTTCAGGATGCGGCACAGACGCAACCGGAGCATCGTGCCTAGCTGTTTTTTTGTGATCCAGATCAAGGCTGAGGGGCAATATGTCTGTTTTATCTTACAGATGATCACAGTAGTCTGATCGCGAAAAAACAGAGATATATCCCGACATGACGATAGAATTTGAGACAGAAAAAGCCCAGGCCGCTGCTTGGTTCCGCCAGCTGCGCGACGAAATCGTAAATGCGTTCAATGGGTTGGAGGATCGTCACGACAGCGATGCGCCAAAAGGTACCTTTGAGGTGCGCAAAACATCGCGCACTGCGGATGACGGGTCGGATGCCGGTGGCGGCGAGATGAGCGTGATGCGGGGCGGTCGCGTGTTCGAGAAAGTCGGCGTCAATATCTCGACGGTATTTGGCACATTGGGCGAGCGCGCCCAATCGGCGATGGCGGCCCGCAAGGGCATTCCGGGCATGAAAGACGATCCGCGTTTTTGGGCTTCAGGAATCAGTCTGGTCGCGCATATGCAAAATCCGCATGCGCCTGCGGTCCACATGAACACGCGCATGTTCTGGACACCGCATGCATGGTGGTTTGGCGGTGGTGCCGATTTGAACCCTTGTCTGGAATACGACGACGATACCGAACATTTCCACGCCGAAATGAAGCGCGCTTGTGATCCGCATGGTAACACGCTTTATACCGAGCTTAAGGAATGGGCGGACGAGTATTTCTACATTCCGCACCGCAAAAGGGCGCGCGGCGTTGGCGGCATCTTTTATGATGACCGCAACAGTGGCGACTGGGAGGCGGATTTTGCGTTGACCCGTGATGTTGGCTCTGCGTTCTTGCCCGCTTTTGTCCCGCTTGTGGATCGTCGTCGCGAGACAACCTGGAGCGATGCCGACAAAGACTCGCAGCTGGTGCACCGCGGGCTTTATGCCGAATATAATCTTGTCTATGACCGCGGCACCAAGTTCGGACTTGAAACGGGCCACGACCCGGAAGCGGTGTTGATGAGCCTGCCACCGCTGGCGAAATGGATCTGATCGACCGTGCGCGCGGAGGGGTTTGACCGCTACGCCGTCTATTTCACCCCCGACGGCGCGTTGGCCCGTGCCGGTGCCGCGTGGTTGGGGTGGGATGTCGCGCAGGGCAGCGCGGTGGCGCATCCCGATCTGGGTGCGGTTGATTTGGCCGGGATCACGGCGACGCCGCGCAAATACGGGATGCACGGTACGCTGAAGCCGCCGTTTGTGCTTGCCCAAGGGACCGATGCAGAAGAGCTGCGCATTGCCGTTCATGCGCTTGCTGAGGGTCTGACCCCGGTTTCATTGGCAGGGCTTGAGGTTGCGGCGCTCGGGCCGTTTTTAGCGCTGAAACCTGTGGGCGATCAAACTGGCTTGGCACGGCTGGCGGCAGAGGTGGTGACGCAGCTTGACCGTTTTCGTGCGTCGCCCTCCGAGGCAGAGTTGGCGCGTCGTCGACAAAGTAACCTGAGCGCGGCACAAGAGCGGCATCTGCGTGATTGGGGCTATCCCTATGTCATGGACCAGTTCCGGTTCCACATTACGCTGACGGGACGTTTATCGCGCGCGCAAGAGGTTGAAATTGCCCCAGTTGCCCGCGCTTATTTCGCACTCTATCTGACAACGCCGTTTGTGATTGGCAGTCTCACGCTGGCAGGGCAGGGGACGGATGGAATGTTCTACGAGATTGAGCGGATCAGGCTCTAAAGTAGGGTTTAGAGCCTGTTATTTGACCATGTGACAGGCCACGCGCGCGCCCCGAACCTCGCGCAGCTCCGGGCGTAGCTTTTTGCATACATCCCCCACCAATGGACAACGCGGATGGTAGGCGCAGCCCGTCGGCGGATTGATCGGATCGGGGATTTCGCCTTTGGGTGGGGGCACTTCGCGGCCGAACTCACCCAGTTTGGGGGCGGCGGCGAGCAGCATTTGCGTATAAGGATGCTTGGGATCGTCAAAGAGCGCGTCTGGTGCGGCTTCTTCGACCAAGCGACCCAGATAGAGCACACCGACCTTGTCCGCCATATGTTGTACAACGGTCAGGTCGTGGCTGATGAACAGGTAGGTAAGGCCGAATTCGTCTTTCAGATCGCTCATCAGGTTGAGGACTTGAGCTTGGACAGAGACGTCGAGCGCACTGGTTGGTTCGTCACAAACAATAAGTTTAGGCTCTGATGCCAGTGCGCGGGCGATGCAGATCCGCTGGCGCTGACCGCCCGAAAACTCATGCGGGAATTTGCCGGCGTCACGCGCAGACAGGCCGACCTGTTCCAGTAGTTTTTCAGCCATGCCAGTCGTTTCACCGCCCCGTGCGGCAACGGGTTCCACGATGATGTCGCGGACCCGCCAGCGCGGATTGAGCGAGGCAAAGGGGTCCTGAAAGATCATCTGGATGTCGGCGCGCACAGCGTCGATTTTGGCCGCGTCAGTTTCGCGCGACAGGTCCACGTCGCGGATGGTCACGGACCCCTCGGAGGGGGACAGGAGGCCAACCAGCATTTTGCCGATGGTGGATTTGCCAGAACCGGATTCGCCAACAAGGGCGTAGATCGTCTTTTCCTCGATATTGAACGATACATCACTGACGGCTGTCAGAAACGCCTTTTCACGGCGTTCGATCACACGGTTCAGCCACGGTTTTGAAACATCAAAAATACGCGTCAGGTGTTGGACGGAAACAAGCGCCATCAGGCCACCTTTGCTTTGTGGGGCAGGGGAAAGAAACACGCCGCCGCACCGCCGCCATCCTGCAGGGTCGGGGCGGGATCTGCGGCGCATTTATCCGTTGAATAGGGGCAACGGGGATGAAAGGCACAACCGGTCGGCAGATTGTCCAGACGCGGCATTGCGCCGGGGATCTGGTGCAGGCGCGCCTTGCCCCGAGAGGCCAGTGGGGTCGAGCCCATCAGGCCGTCGGTATAGGGATGCGAGGGTTTGGTCAGCACGTCGCGCACCGGGCCAAGTTCGACCAGCTTGCCCGCGTACATCACGGCAACGCGGTCGGCTGCCTCGGCGATCACGCCCATGTCGTGGGTGATCAGCATAACGGCTGTGTCGCGCGTGCGGCAAAGTTGTTTCAGCAGGGCGATGATCTGCGCTTGAACAGAGACATCAAGGGCGGTCGTGGGTTCGTCGGCGATGATCAGGCTTGGCTCTGCGCACAGCGCAAGGGCGATGACCACACGCTGGCGCATGCCGCCGGAGAATTCATGGGGATAGCTGTTTACACGTTCGCGGGCACCCGGAATGCCGACTTCTTCCAGCGCTGCGATGGCACGCTGTTGCGCCTGATCGCGGGTCACATCAAGGTGGGCGAGGATGGTTTCAGTCAACTGATCCCCGATGCGCAACAAAGGGTTGAGCGAGGTCAGCGGGTCCTGGAAAACCATGCCGATCTGCTTGCCGCGCAGTTTGCGCATGGCGTCACCCTTGAGGTTGTCGATGCGGGTGCCGTTGACGTGGATTTCCCCTTTGGAGATGTGGGCAGGGGGCGACAGCAGGCCGATGACCGCGTTGCCGGCCATGGATTTACCCGCACCGGATTCACCAACGACGCCAAGGATTTCACCGGGTGCGATGTCATATGAGACACCATCGACAGGGCGCAGGATGCCGTAGCGTGTGGGAATTTCGACGGTAAGGTCGCGGATCGAGAGGATGGGTTTGGTCATTATCGCAACCTCGGGTTCAGCGCGTCGCGCAGCCAGTCGCCCAGCAGGTTTACCGAGAGCGCCAGCACCAGCAAGGTTACGGCGGGGAAGAGTAAAATCCACCATTCACCCGAGAAGAGAAAGCCTTGGCCGATGCGGATCAGCGTGCCGAGGGAGGGTTGCGTTGGCGGTGCGCCGACGCCCAAGAACGATAGCGTAGCCTCTGCGATGATTGCCAATGCCAGTGAAATTGTTGCGATGACAAGCACTGGTGACAGCACGTTGGGCAGGATGTGGCGCAGCATGATCGCGGGTGATGTGCGGCCGATCAGGCGGGCGGCTTGGACGTATTCTTTGTTTTTCTCGACCAATGTCGCGCCACGTACGACGCGGGCGAATTGCACCCAATCGGACAGGCCGATTGCGATGATCAACACCCAGATTGCCATCTGGTCGCGGTATTCGACGGGGGTGATGCCTTTGGCGACACCAAAGATCAGCATCGCGACAAGGATCGCAGGAAACGTCAGTTGGACGTCTGCGACACGCATGATGATTGTTTCGGTCCAGCCGCCGACATAGCCCGCCAACAGGCCCAGCGTGATGCCCAGCACCATGGCAAAGAGGACAGCGGCGGCCCCAACAAACAAGGATATCCGCATGCCGTAAAGGATGGTTGAAAACACATCGCGGCCTTGATCGTCGGTGCCGAGCCAGAAGGTTTCACCGGTGAAGGCGTTGGGGGTCATGGGCGCAGAAAAGCCGTTCATCAGGTTGAGCGAGCCGGGATCGAATGGGTTGTAGGGTGCGATGAGCGGCGCGAATATCGCGGCTAATACGATCAGCGCAAAGACGGTAAACGACACCACAGCAACGGGGGAACGTTTGAACGTGTACATGAAATCGGATTGCCACCAGAGCGACAGGCGCGACGGATCTTTTTCCGGGAGGGGCGCGTCTTGGGGCAGGGGGGTGTCGGTCATATCAATGGCCTCCCGTACGGTCGGCGCGCAGGCGCGGATCAATGGAGAAATACAAAAGGTCAACGATCAGGTTAATGCCAACGAACATCACGGAAATCAGCATCAGATAGGCGGCCATCACCGGAATATCGACGAACTGGATCGCGTTGATGAACAAAAGACCCACACCGGGCCATTGGAACACGGTTTCGGTAATGATCGCAAACGCGATGATGGAACCAAGCTGCAAGCCCGTCACTGTGATCACTGGAACCAGCGTGTTTTTCAACGCATGGCGAAAGTTCACGGCACGGTCACGCAGGCCACGGGCGCGGGCAAAACGGATGTAGTCCTGACGTAAAACTTCGAGCATTTCAGAGCGGACCAGCCGCATGATCAGGGTCATCTGGTACAGGCCGAGAGTGATCGAGGGCAGTATCAGCGCCTTTAGACCGGATTCAGTCAAGAAACCGGTAGTCCACCAGCCTATTCGGACGGTATCGCCCCTTCCGAAACTGGGCAGCCAGCCGAGTTCGACCGAGAACAGGTAAATCAATAAAATACCAATGAGGAATGTCGGTAGGGACACCCCGATCAGCGAGAGCGACATGATGGCGTTGGCGGTAAACCCGTCGCGGCGGATTGCGGTGAACACGCCCAAACCGATGCCGATAGAGATGGCAAGGAACCCCGAAACTGCGGCCAGTTCGAGGGTCGCAGGCGCGCGTTCCACCAGAATTTGCGAGACAGGGCGGCCTTGTCTATAGCTGACGCCGAAATTACCCTGAACGGCACCGGCCAGAAATTTCACATATTGCACCGGAAATGGCTGATCGAGACCAAGTTGGGTGCGCAGGCGTTCAATATCGGCCTGCGTGCGCTCTTGGCCCAGCATGTTGTCGATGGGGTCGCCGACAAAGCGGAACATGGAAAACGCCACAGCCCCCACGACCAGCAGGACGAGGAAAGATTGGGCGATGCGTTGAATGATATATGCCAGCATGTGCGCAAGAGACAGTGTGTGGGCGGTGGGGTCAAGAGGGCGCGACCCGGTCGCGGCACTCCTTTGGCGCGTTTTTGTGAGTTTGCAGAAGGTTCACGCGTACCCGGAGGTAAAGTCAGGCCAGCAAATGCTCTGGCAGGTCAACGCCGCGGATGAAAGCGCCTAATTTTCCCCGGAGCCGTCCGCGCAGATTGTCTGGACATTTTGCCAGAAGGTTCTCTGTGACCTAACGGCAGGCTTCGTATTTTCGGAAATGTGCGGGCATGCTTTAGTGCATCAGCCTGACGTCTGCAATGTCTTCGACGCCTTTCAGCCGGTAGGGCGAAAAGTTGTGCAGATTGGACATGACTTCTGTCCGCCCACCCATCCGCGCGGCGGCAACCGGCAGCGCGATTTGATCAAGCCACGGGCGTTTGTCGGCAATGGCAGGGTTGGCATCAATGGCCAGCGCGGTATCAAACCACAGGTCTGGTAAACGCTGTCCGGCCGCATTGCCGTTTTCGACAAAACCGACGACGCCTGCATTGAAGTACGGGATCACGATGCGCGCGCGGCCTTTGCTGAGGCGTACACGCCAGTCGGGCACGGGCAAGTCGAACATGTGATAAACTGCGGTCCAGTCATCTTGATTGCTGCCCCATGTCTGCACCCCTTCGGAGGTCGCAAAAAGCGGTGTGTTCGCGGTGACAAGCGAGAAATCGGGGTCTTTCAGGCACAACACATCGGTATCCAGAAACACCGACAGATCGGTGTCGCGGGGTTCTTTCGACGCCAGAATTTTATTGCCATGCGGATAGGCCGGGTTCCAGTCGACCTGTTTGGTGTCAAAGCCGCGTGTATCAACGCGCAGAATGTCCAGCATGCGCCGCGTTAATCTGGGTACAGCGTCGATCTTTTCGTGAGGGACATAGGCGACGATCTTGGGCCCGCTGCCCAAAGTGTCGCGGATGGATTGGGCCAGCAGCATGGCGGGAACCTCAAAAGCCGGTCCGTCCATGACAAAGAAATAGGTGATCGACCGGTGGTCAATGCTGCGCATCCCTGTTGTGGTCTGTACAAACGCGGATGGTGCGGCAAAAGGCGCCAGTTCGGGCTGTTTTTTGAGGGTGCGTTTATAGGCGTTCAACGGTTGCAACAGTTTCGTTGCGCCCGCCTTGTCACCTGTAAAACAGGCGTTGATAAAATCGTGCTGAAGGCCCTCGCGTTTGAGGCGGGCAGGGACGTTGTGATGCACCTCTGGCAAGATCAGATGCAGGATGTTTTTTGCACGCGGCATGCGGTCACGTTGTGGTTTTTCGCGGCCCATTTCACCGTGCACAACGAAATACTGCGGCCCGTCGGTGATCAGTTTGCCGACCTCACGGTAACGGAATGACGTGATCCGGTCGCGGAAATTCATCCACCGTTTGTCGTCGCCTGCAATCTGTGGATGGACCGATATTTGCGGCGAAAGGGCAACGGCGGCAGTGGCATCAAGGTCAGCAGCGCAGGCCAGCGCGTAGAACCCGCCCATTAATGGCCAAGGGTCACGATTTTGGTCGCCTTGACCTGTTCCTTGAATTTCTGAACTTGAAAATAGATTTTTTCGCGCAACCCCGGTGCGTTCAACCATGTGCGTTGCGGGTCAGAGATAAAAATCACATGCCGCGTCCCGTTGTCGGTCGCGACCTGCGGGAAAGAGACTTCTTGGGGCAGTTGGGGATCAGCGTCACCCGTGGGGCTGAAACAAACGACCAGCACGTCACCCGTCCCGACATAATGCCAAGTGTGAAGATCGTCGTCCCGCAACTGCGGCACAATTTCTAACGTCTCGTTCTGCATCGCTGGCACTGCTCCGGCGTTTTTGTTTTTTAAGAACCTTAGGCCGTGATTGTGAAGAAATATACTGATCGGGTGGGATTTTGTTGAACTGTGTCTTGGCGGTCTTGGCGTCTTCTTGCGCATCACCTGTTTTCAAACAATCTGTGACAGCCCCTCGCATTGTCGCCAGCGGGCAATCGGGGTAATGGGCGACGACTTTTGATAACCGTAGATGGAAAATGCTGATGTCTCTATTTGTTTCGCGATGTGTTGTGCCAATGCTGGTCGTTTTGGCGCTCGCGGCCTGTGATACATCACAAGAGGCCGCAGAGCGCGAGATTAGCCGCACGGCAGACCCTGCGGCGCGGGCGGCGATTGTCGCAGACCCGGCGGTTCGGGCCGGGGTTGTCCGCACAAGCGTTTTCGGTTCATTCGGCCCGATGCCGGCGCGATCGGTCTAATCTGAACCTGTCAGTGATATTGTGATCGCTTATGATCCGGCTATCACCACCAAGGCGCAGATCGTGCGGAACGTGGGGAGGTTCTGCGCGCAGAACGGATTTGGGACGATAACACGTCAAACGGACCTTGTTACGACCTATGTTCCCAGTCCGGGCGTCAAGATTGACCAACCAACTGTCCAGATCAAATGTGCCGGATTTAACGCACCACCTGCTTTTCATTCAGCATCTAAATCGGTTGCGATCGAATGAGAATGCTTTGGGCGCAATGCACTTCTGGCGCGCGTAGGGAATGTTGCCGGACCGAAGATCATAAGGATCACCCGGAAGCGTGGAAACGATAGTCCGGCGCGCGAGCGCAAGCGCCATGCATTGTTCCTGCCCACCATAGCGTTTGGTGACGGGGTTATAGGATTGCGATGGATGGCGCCAACAAACGGCGTCACGGGCCAGATCGACGCGCCAGCGTTCGGGCAGACCCACGCGGTTGCCAGGATACCACAGCCATGCCCGCCCGTCGGCGTCCAGATAGTTCACCTGGAACCCGTGCGCTTGCGAGAACGACAGATAGGTGTTTCCTGCCTGTGGATAGCTTGGAAAAACCAGATCGCGCGCAGCAACCTCGGTAACTGCAGCGTCGCGCGCTGATGGGGTGACGCCACATGCACCTAGAGCGACAAGCGCAAACATGATGATGAATTTGTGCATAGATCGCTTTCGTTATAAAAAAAGGCCCGCATGATGCTTATCCGGGCCTTTGATTTGCAAATACTGTGTTGGCCTTTAATTCACAGTGACCCAGCGCAGCATAAAGAAGTTATCGGGGCGCTGGGTCATGTCGATGTTGGCTTGTGTGCCCCAAACGAGTGGCTGCACATAAAGCGGCACATAGGCGGCCTCGTCCTGTAGGATCTGGGCGGTTTCGTCCAGCATGGCTTGACGCTTGGTATCATCAATTTCCGACTGGATCATCGGCAGCAGTTCATCGACACGGACATTGGAATAACCGCCAAAGTTCCATGAGCCGAGCTTTTTCTCATCGTTCGGGGTGGCGGCAAGGAACCGGATCGGGTGTTCGGCGTCAAAAGTGCCGGGAGACCAGCCAAGAAGGTACATGTCGTAATTATCGGCGCGCAGTTCGGGCCAGTAGTTTTGCACCGGCATCGCGTCGAGGGTGGCGCGCATCCCGGCTTGGGCCAGCATTCCGGTGACCGCCTGACAGACGGCTTCGTCATTCAGATAACGGTCGTTGGTGCATTTCAGGCCAAAGGAAAAACCGTCGGGATAGCCTGCCTCGGTCAGCAGAGCACGGGCCTCATCCGGGCTATAGACGGGACGGCGCGCAAGGCTGTCCGTGTAGCCGCGCATCGCGGGAGAGACCAGCTGGCTGACCTCTTCGGCATTGCCGCGCATGATGGTTTGCAGGATTGCGGGCACGTTGATCGCGTGGCCCACTGCCTGACGCACGCGCACATCGGCAAAGGGGTTTTTGTCAGTTGTTTCGGCGGAGTATTTCAGCGCGTCGGCCTCATGCGGAAAGCCCAGCATGATCACCCGCGCCTCGATGCCTTGGATGATGTTCACATCCGGGTTTTGTTTCAAACGCTCGGTGTCTTGAATCGGGACGGGGTTGATAAAGTCGATGTCACCGGAAAGCAGCGCCGCGACGGCGGTAGCGGGGTTCTGGATCGGGGTCAGCGTTGCGCGTGTGATGTTATGTTCTGCGGTGTCCCACCAGCCCGCATGCGGCACAAGAACGGTGCTGAGACCGGGTGCGCGTTCGTCCAGCATGAACGCGCCGGTGCCATTGGTGTTAAGGGTGGCGAAGTTGCCGTTGTCTTTGTCGGGGCGGGCGGCGGCGTTTGCTTCGGCCCAACCTGCGTCAACAATCATCCAGTTGGCGATGCTATCGGGAAATATCGGGTTGGGGGCAGAGGTCATGATGTCGATGGTATAATCGTCGATGATGTTGACCTCTGACACAGGGGCAAACCAGCTACGGGTATCGGCCTCTTCGGAGGATGCGCGTTCATACGAAAAGAGCACGTCTTGGGCAGTGAAATCACTGCCATCGTGGAATTTGACGCCTTGGCGCAGAGTAAAGCGCCAGCCTTCACCGGCGCCGATGGGTTCCCATGACGTGGCGAGGGCAGGTTCAATCACCATGTCCTTGTCGCGGCGCACGAGGCCCTCGTAGATGTTGTTCAGAAAGCCCAAGACGGGGGCAGAATTGACCGCGTGGGGGTCCATCGTCTGGGGATCAGTTGTTTCGGCCCAGCTGAATTCGGCGGCATGGGCCGAAGTGGCCAGCAGGGCAGCGAAGGCTGCGGAATAGGTGAGGCGGCGCATGGGCGTGTCCAACTTTTCTGTTGAGTATTGAGGTGAGAGCCGGGGGTTTTTGCACCCGTCGCCCATTGGACTTGAACCAATGGCGCGTAACGCGGGAGCCCCGCAGAAGTTTATTTGGAAAATTGAAGGGGAAAGAGGGCGGTGCGCTTATGTGCGACCGCCCTCTGGTTTGCTTAGTTCATTTTGAAGTATTTGACCTTTGGCTGGTCTTCAGGATCAACTTCAATACCGACTTTGTCAGTCATGCCCCAGTTCAGCACCTGGTGGTGAATGGGGATGTAAAGGGCCTCATCCTGAACGACCCGCCAGATTGCTGCGATGTCAGCATTGCGCGATTCCAGATTGGTGTTGGAGGCCAGCGACTTGATCTTTGCGTCCAACGCGTCGTTGTCATAACCGGTGCCGTTCCATGTGCCGATGTCGCTTTCGCGGCCGTGGACCAGAAAGTTGAAGACATATTCGGAATCGTAGGTCGGCACGCCCCAACCCAGCATGTAAAAGTCAGTCTTGCCGTCTGTGATCAGCGGGAAATGCTGCGCTTTGGGTTTGGCATCAAGGTTAACCGTTACGCCGATTTGACCCAGCATCCCGACAGCTGCCTGACAGATCGCTTCGTCGTTGACATAGCGGTCGTTCGGGCAATCAAGGCGAATTGAGAAGCCATCAGCATATCCGGCCTCAGCCATCATTGCCTTTGCGCCTTCGATGTCTGTTGAGGATTCCGCGTCCATCTCGGCGGTCCAGCCGTTGACGAAAGGCGGTGCAATCATGCCTGCGGGCTCTGACTGACCGCGCATAACGACCTGCTTGATCGCATCACGGTTGATCGCCATCGACATCGCCTTGCGCACACGCGCGTCAGCCAACGGGTTGGCACCGTCTACGTTGTCCGCCTCGATATCATCGGCACCTTGGTTCATGCCAAAAAAGATCACGCGGTTTTGGGCGGCTGTTTTGATCGTCAACCCGTCAACGCCGTTCACGCGCGTCAAATCCTGTACGGGCATGTCCTGAAGGAAATCAATCTCGCCTGACAACAGGGCCGCCACGCGGGTCGCGGCGTTCTGGATCGGGGTATAGACGATCTCCGAGACTTCCATGGGGAATTGGTCGATGCCCCAGTAGTTCTCGTTGCGGGTCATCACGGTTTTCACGTCAGGCTCACGGCTGGTCAGCACGTATGGGCCGGTGCCATTGACGTTGGTTGTGGCAAACGTCAGCTCGCCGCCTTCAAAGTCCTGCACATTGACGGTGTTGTTCGCCTCGGTCCAGCCTTTGTCCATGATGAACAGGTTGGTCAGGTTGCTGGGCAAGATCGGGTTCGGGCCATCGGTGACGATTTCGACGGTATAGTCGTCAACCGCACGCACTTCGGTGATAGAGCCGATCAATTCTTTCATGTCAGAATTGGGCTGCTTGGCGCGGTTGAAGCTGAACACCACGTCTTCGGCGGTGAAGGCAGCACCGTCATGGAAGGTCACGCCCTCGCGCAGTTTGAACACCCAGACATTGGGGTCATCAGAGGATGGAGCCCATTCGGTCGCAAGTGCCGGATCAAACGCACCGGTGGTGTCGCGGATGATCAGCGGCTCGTACATCTGGTGGCGGATGGTGTGTGTCGGCCCTTCGTTTTGAGCGTGAGGGTCAAGCGTCAAGGCATCGCCAGAGCGCGCCCAGCGAAGCGTTTCGGCGTTGGCCAGCGCTGTTGTGGACAGCAGTGCAGCCGCCGTCAGCAGGGTAAGAGTTGATTTCATTGGTGATCTCCCGGTTATATTTACTTTGCGCAGTTTTTGCGAAGGGGTTCGATTACGCAAGCAGATAGTCGCAAATAACGGCTGAACAAGATGCATTTGCATGTTCTGGGGCCCATCCTGAAATTTGACATACGTCTTTCATAATTTGATAGACGTATGTCAAAACCTATGCGATATTTTGCGATGTAAGGATTCTAAGGGGCTGCCCGTGAAATCACCGACCCTCACGGATGTTGCGCGCCATGCCGGCGTTTCCTATGCAACCGCAGACCGTGTAGTGAACAACCGGGGCCGGGTTTCTGCCAAATCAGCCGACAAAGTGCGCGCCGCAGTCGGGGCGCTGCGTTATGTTCGCAATGTCGCCGCTGCGAACCTGTCGCAGGGGCGCAGATACCGGTATGTGTTTGTGCTGCCCGAAGGGCCCAATGCGTTTTTCCAGAATATCCGTGCGCTCTTGCGGGGCTATAATTCGGCAACGCAAGAGGTCGAGGTGCACGATGTGTCTGCCTTTGACGCGCAAAGCCTGTCGCAGCATTTGCTAGGGTTGGCGGGTCGTCAGCTTGACGGGATCGCCGTTGTCGGTTTGGATGCAGCCCCGCTGGCGGAACCGCTTAATGCGTTTCGGGACGCAGGCACGCCCGTTGTTGCGCTGATTTCGGATCTGCCTGTCGCGCAACGTGCCGCCTATATCGGGATCGACAATGTCGCCGCCGGACGCACCGCTGCGCGGCTTTTGGGGCAGGCGCATGGCGGGCAAAATGGGGCGGTGCATGTCATCGTTGGCAATCTGGCTGCCCGCGACCACCATGACCGGCTGGCCGGGTTTCATGCCGTGTTAGAGAGTGATTTCCCCAATCTGACGCTTTTGCCCGTTACGCAAAGCGGTGATTGCGGTGGCCATGTCGAGGCGCAGGTGCGCGAGGTTATGGGCGGCAACACCGAAGTTTCGGCCATCTATAACGCAGGGGCGGGCAACAGCGGATTGAGCCGCGCATTGAAAGAACGTGCGCACAGGCCGCTTGTTCTGGCGCACGAGCTGACCCCACATGCCCGAACCGCACTGGAAACCGGTGTATTCGACTACATAATTGACCAACGCCCCGACGCCGAAATCGACGCAGCGCTTACGTTGATGCGCGCCATTGCTGACGGCATGCCCACCCCGCGCACACCCGCAATTCTGCCCGCAATCTATGTGCGCGACAATCTTCCTCCTGACCCTGAAAAAGGATGCACCTTGTTATGACAACTTCATTTTTTGGCGACCAAAAACCGCTTGCCTACAACCCTGATGCGTCCGGTCTGGGGTTTGCCCACTACAACCCTGATGAGGTCGTGATGGGCAAACGGATGGAAGACCAACTGCGCTTTGCCGTGGCGTATTGGCATTCCTTTGCATGGCCCGGCGGCGATCCGTTTGGCGGAGAGACGTTTGAGCGGCCCTGGTTTGGCGACACGATGAAAGACGCGCGCCTGAAGGCCGATGTGGCGTTCGAGATGTTCGATATTCTGGGCGTGCCGTATTTTTGTTTTCACGACGCCGATATCCGCCCCGAAGGCAAGACATTCGCCGAGAGCCGACGCAACTTCGAAGAGATCATCGGCATTTTTGAGGCCAAGATGGAGGGGCGCAAGACCGGTCTGCTGTGGGGGACGGCGAACATGTTTTCGCACCGACGGTTCATGTCGGGCGCGTCAACCAACCCGGACCCTGACGTCTATGCATGGTCTGCCGCGACGGTGAAATTGTGCATGGATGCGACCCATAAGTTGCAGGGTCAGAATTATGTCCTATGGGGCGGACGCGAAGGGTACGAGACGCTGCTGAACACTGACCTGAGCCAAGAGATGGACCATATGGGCCGGTTCCTGTCGATGGTGGTAGAATACAAACACAAGATTGGTTTCAAGGGCGAGATACTGCTGGAACCCAAACCGCAGGAGCCGTCAAAGCACCAGTATGATTATGATGTTTCCACGGTTTACGGGTTCTTGAAAAAATACGGGCTTGAAAATGAGGTCAAGGTGAACATCGAACAGGGTCATGCGATTTTGGCGGGCCATTCGTTCGAGCACGAGATTGCGATGGCCGCCACCCACGGCATCCTTGGGTCCATCGACATGAACCGGAACGATTACCAATCGGGCTGGGACACCGACCAGTTCCCCAATAATGTGCCAGAGGTGGCGTTGGCCTATTACGAGATCCTCAAGGCGGGGGGGTTGGGCAAGGGCGGCACCAATTTTGATGCAAAACTGCGCCGTCAGTCGCTGACACCCGAAGACCTGATTGCCGCGCATGCGGGTGCGATGGATATTTGTGCGCGCGGGCTGAAAGCAGCCGCCGCGATGCTGGAGGACGGCACGCTGGAGGCGATGCGCGCCGAGCGGTATGCGGGTTGGCAGACGGAGGTGGCACAAAAAATGCTGGGCGATGACCTGTCAACAATCGCCGCGCGGGTGGAGGCCGAAGGGATCAACCCGCTGCCAAGATCGGGCCGTCAGGAGATATTGGAGAACATCGTTAACCGATTTGTTTGAGTGGGGGGTACGGGGTGTGTTTGTTGCTGGCGTATGGCGGTTGTGCGGATGAATTCTGACCTCCGGCCTCATAACCGGCCTTCACCGCCCCAATACCAACACTGGCGTTTTGCTTGCGCCCTTAAACCGCTGGGCCGGGCCGGACTTTGGAACCATCGCTAAACCGAGTGTACCGGAACCGGCTGATGTCGTGTCCCGGCGTGCGCGCGGCGGCCAGTTCGGCGATGATCTTGCCCATGCCCGGTCCCATGCCAAAGCCATGACCGCTCATCCCGGTGGCGACGATCAGGCCGGGCAGGTCGTGTGCGTGATCCACCACGGGGACCAGATCAGGCATCGTGTCGATCATACCGCCCCAAGCGTTTGTGATGCTCGGCGTGCCAAGACGGGGAAAGCGTTTTGCGAACTCTGCGGTGGCTTTGCGTATATGTTTGGGGTTGGGCGCCGGGTCCAGTACGCGCATGGCCTCGAACGGGCTGGGCGCATCTTCGGCCCATGTGCGCGATGTGGTCCATGCGTCGGGGAAACCGGACGGGGCGGCGGGGCGGTATCCGTTGCGGCCCAACACTTGGGTCAGGACCGGCAGGTAAAACCGCATGGCGCGGAAGGCGTCCGGCCCGACAAAGAAATCAGCCTCGTTGCGCGATGAAATCGTATAACCGCCATCGCTGCGGCGGCGGAATGACAGGCCCTCGTCAATGCTGGTTGCCTGGCCCACGTCATCCATCGGGGCAGTGCGCATGACAGTGCCGCGCACGGCCAGTTGCGGGATATAGGCGCGGTGGCGGCGCAGGAACATCGACGACCATGCGCCGCCGGCCAGCACGGTCTGCTCGGCGCGAATGGTGCCGTTTTCGGTGATCACGCCGGTGACACGCCCGCCCGCCATATCAAGCGCACGCACCGCGCAGTTTTCAATGATGTGGACACCTTCATCATGGGCCAGTTTGGCGACGGCTGGCACCGCTTTCCACGGTTCGGCCTTGCCATCCGAGGGGGTGTAGATGCCCCCGACCCATGTTTTGGCGCCGCCTTCAAAATGGTCATCCAGATCGGCGGCGGTCAGGCGTTTGGTTTCTAACTGGTGTTGTTTGGACACTTCGGTCCATTTCTCGAATGCGTCCAGTTTGGCGGGATCGCGGGCCAGATAGAAACATCCGACACGTTTGAACCCTGTGCCCCCGCCGGTTTCTGCGTCAATGTCGCCCCACAGGCGGTTCGCCTCCATCACGATGGGCAGTTCATCGGCGTCGCGCGCTTGTTGGCGGCACCAGCCCCAATTGCGTGAAGATTGTTCCGCCGCCACACGCCCCTTTTCCAGCACAGCAACCGACAAGCCCATGCGCCGCGCATAAAGCGCTGTAAAGATGCCGATGATTCCGCCGCCGATGATCGCCAGATCAACCGCCTTTGGCAGGGGATCTGCAAAGGATACTGGGCTGCCTGCGTGAATGCCAGCTTGGGAAGGGCGCGGGGTCATTGGCATTTTCCAGACGTATGTACCTGAGACACCAACACTCTAGCGAAACATGCGGGCCCGACAAATCCTTTATAAAGGATGAAGCGTAAAATGCCGGGGCAGCAGAAATTCGTGTAAAAAGTAGGCGGAATGTGTCGTGGTATTTATTTGACACAAAGGAAAATAATTTTATCATAAGGAAACACGTGAATCACCTTGTGCCTCATTGGATCAATGCGACGATGAAAGATATTCTCGACAACTTGGTATTGCCTGAGCGTCCGGTCGCGGACCGCATGCTTTCGCAGCGCTGTGCGTTTGCCGTGCCGCACCATCGCCAAACTGGAACAAGGTCGGTGAAATAGGATGGGACGCCAAGAAGCATATTTTGACGGTGTCGATAGCATCGACCCCACTTTAGGCGGAACCAAAAGCCAAAGCGTGTTCCAGATTTTTGTGACCGAGGGTTTTGCCGAGGCGGAAGTCGCATCCATCCTCACGACGTTGCGGACAGCCAACAAGGTGCTGGCGCGGCCGGTGTTTTCGTGGTCCTGCGTGTCGGATACGCCTGGCTACGTCAAAAGCCGTGGCGGGATGATCGTTGAGGCAGAGCTGCTGGCGGATGATGTTCCGGCACCGCATACGATGATTGTCGTCGGTGGCGACATTGATAAAAACCGCGCTTGGCCCCGCAAAATGCGCCAGATGCAGCGCAAGATGCTGCCCGTTGTGCTGTTGTCCGAAGCGGCTACCAGCTATATCCGGCAGGCAAACCCGTCGGGCAAGGTCACGACCCATTGGCGCGAGGCGGTTAAACTGGCGGAGACGGGTTTCTATCCTGCGCTCAGCACCAGATTTTGTGAAAAAAGCAATGGTGTGATCACTGCGCCGGGGGGTGGTGCGTCCACATCCGAGTTGATGATCGGGCTGATCGCGCCGTTTCTGACCTCTGAACAGATTGCAGAATTGGGCAACCGGCTTTTGCTGGGCACGATCCGCAGCAGCGAGGCCGAGCAACCGACGCATATCGCCTACAACGCCGGACTTTTTGACCCGCAGATCACGCAGGTGTTGCGGATGATGGAAAACGCCATCACCGATCCTTTGCAGATGCCCGCGCTTGCGCAGGAAATAGGGGTTTCGACCCGCCAGCTTGAGCGGACGTTCAAAGCGGCGCTGAACGAAACGCCTGCCAGATTCTACAAACGGCTCAGGGTCAAGCGGGCGCGCGTCATGGTCGAAGAGACGCTGTTGCCCTTGATCGAGATTGCAGTGGCAACCGGATTTGGTTCGATCAATACGCTGTCAAAGGCGATCAAGGACGAATACGGTGCGACCCCCTCAAAGATGCGGGAGCGGAAATCGGTTCGGATTTTGCGGTTCGAGGCCGCCTGAGGCAGCGCGCTTAGAGGGCGAGATATCCGATTCCTGCAAAGCTTAGGATAACGCCGCCCCATTGCGCGGATGTCATCCGTTCTTTCAGGAAACCCCACGCCAGAATGATCGTGACCATGCCAAAGGTTGACGCGGCCACAGCGGCAAATTCGGGGCGGTCCAAACCACCCGACGCGATAACAATGCCCAATGCGAACGCATCAAACACGGCCATCAGACCCAGCAGGGGCCAAGCCGCGCGTTCGGGCCACGTGGCGCCCTTGCTCATCAGCAGGATTGACACCACTACAGCCGCAGTCACGACGCGGGTGGTCAGAACAACGGGCAATTCCGCGCCCGCTTGGGTGGCGATATGCCCCACGGCAAAAGTGCCCGCAAACCCGACGGCACCCATGATCGCCCAGCCGATGGCGTTGGCCCGCGACCCGGTGCTGCTTTGTTCGCTGGACAAGGTGCTGACGATGGCAACACCGGCCACAACCGCACCCACGGCAAGCCATTGATCAACCGATACCGGCTGGCCTTGCACCGCGGACCAACCAATCGACAGGATCGGATAGGACCCCATGATGGGCGCGACCAACCGCACCGGCCCGATGGCAAACGCTTGGTACAGGCCGATACATCCGAAAACATAGCACAAACCGCTAAGCGCCGAGAAACCATAGGCCGCACCCGTCATATTCTGCCAGCCGCCAAACATCAGCGTGACTGGCACCAAAACAAATGTCCCGATAACAAGGACGGTGGCCAGCGCAGGCAAAATGCCACCGCGTTGCGACACATAGCGCACACATATGTCATGCACGCCCCACGCAAGGGCAGCACAAAGGCCAAGGATCAGTGAAAGCATCGCGGGTTCCTTTGCGCGTCAGACGAAAAGATATTTCGACGGGTCAAAACATCTTGCATAAAGGCGGCATGCCTATATTCTTTTTGGTAAATATTTTTTCCACTGATGCAACACTTGTCTGGAGTAAAGCACCAAATGCTTGATCAGATATACGCCAATGTCAGGCCGGGGCCACCCAAACCCAGCAAGATGTACCTGCCCAGCCAGTTCACGCTGCCCGCAGGGACGGAGCGGTATGTCGTCGAAGGGATGGGGGCCGCGTTGATCCCCGTTTCTGCGGGCGATGAGATCACCATCATCAATACCGAAGGGGCGCAGGTCTGCGAAATTGTTGCGGCAGGAAAGGCGGGCAAGATTGATCCGGCCATTCTGGACGCGCCGTCCAATGCCAAGGCGACAGGTTTGCAGGCATTGCTGATGGGCACCGACCAATCCTTGCGCGGGCTGCGCATGGGGCTGGAGGCACGCGGCATTGATCTGCACGATGCGCAGGCAGTGCGATTGTTCACTGCGCAAACGCAAGCCAAGGCCGAAGAAACCCTGCGTGTGATGCGCGATGGTAGCGTGATCATCGCGGCACCGGGCGCGCCGATGAATGCAGAAACGCAGGATACGACCACGCCAATCACCGTCATGATCAAACGTAGCGTGATCAAGAAACATCTGGGGTTTGAACTGCCTGATCCGCTTGCTGATCCGCTGGATGATACCCGTGTTCACACCCGAACGGCCGAGGCGTTCTTTGTCAAAGCGGGCGATTACATTCAGATCATCGACGTGGATGGCCGTCAGTGTACCGATTTTGAATGTTTCTCTGCCCGCAAGCTGGACAAAGGGATCGAGCACGCGCTGGACGTCACGACCACCCGCACGCTGATGGGCCATGCTTATCCGATGCCGGGTCTACACGCGAAATACTATGATCAGGAAATGCTGCCGCTGGTCGAAGTGGTACAGGACACCTGCGGGCGTCATGACGCCTTTGCGCTGGCGTGTTCGGCGAAATACTATGACGATATCGGGTATCCCGGTCACGTGAACTGCTCAGAAAACTTTAACGGGGCGCTGTCCAAATACAACGTTACGGGCCGTCCCGGCTGGATGGCGATCAACTTTTTCTTCAACACGTTTCTGGATGATCATGGTGTGATGTATTCGGATGAGCCGTGGTCGCGCCCCGGTGATTACGTCTTGTTGCGTGCGCTGACCGATATCGTCTGTGTGTCCTCTGCTTGCCCTGATGACACCAGCCCCGCGAATGGATGGAACCCGACGGACATTCACGTCCGCACCTATTCCGGCAAAGAGACGTTCCAACGCTCTGTCGCTTACCGCCCCACACCAGAATCTGAGCCTAAAATGACCAAGCAAACCGGTTTTCATGACAAGTTCGCCGAGCACACGCGCAATTTTATCGAATACAACGGCTATTGGCTGGCCAATTGTTTTGCTGATGCCGGGCCGATCGAGGAATACCACGCCTGTCGCCAGAAATGCGTGATCCTTGATCTGTCGCCGCTGCGCAAGTTCGAGATTACGGGGCCGGACGCCGAGGCGCTGTGCCAGTATATTTTTACCCGCAACATGAAAACGCTGGCGGTGGGCGGCGTTGTCTATACCGCGATGTGTTACGAACACGGCGGGATGATCGACGATGGCACGGTGTTCCGTCTAGCCAAAGACAATTTCCGCTGGATCGGTGGCAATGATTACGGCGGCGAATGGATGCGCGAGCAGGCAGAAAAGCTGGGCCTTAAGGTGCTGGTCCGCGCGTCAACAGATCAGATGCACAATGTGGCTGTTCAAGGCCCCGAAAGCCGTGATTTGCTGCGCAAGATCGTTTGGACGGCCCCACATAATCCGACGATGGACCAGTTGGGGTGGTTCCGCTTTACGCCCGCGCGGCTGAACAACGAAAGCGGTACGCCGTTTGTGTTGTCGCGCACGGGATACACGGGTGAACTGGGATATGAGGTGATGTGCCACCCCAAAGACGCGCCCGAGATTTTCGATGCAATCTGGGAGGCGGGGCAGGCACACGGGATCAAACCAATGGGGCTTGAGGCGTTGGATATGGTGCGGATCGAGGCGGGGCTGATCTTTGCCGGATATGATTTCAGCGACCAGACTGACCCGTTCGAGGCGGGCATCGGGTTCACCGTGCCGCTGAAATCCAAGCCGGATGATTTTATCGGGCGTGACGCGCTGATCCGCCGCAAGGAAAACCCGATGCGCAAGCTGGTGGGCCTTGAGATCGACAGCGCCGTCGATGTGGGCCACGGCGATTGCATCCATGTGGGTCGCGCGCAGGTGGGTGAAGTAACCTCTGCGATGCGGTCGCCGCTTTTGGGCAAGAACATCGCGCTGGCGCGGGTCGATGTGGCGCATGCGGATGTTGGCACAGTGTTGGAGATCGGCAAGCTGGACGGCCATCAAAAGCGCCTGCCTGCAGTGGTCGCGCCAACGGTCGCGGCCTATGATCCGACCAAGGAACGCCCGCGCTCATGAGCCTGTCGATGCTTGACCAGATCGGGGGCGAGGCGGCCTTGAAAGAGTTGGTCGAACATTTCTACGATCTGGTTGAGAGCGCGCCCGAGGCTGCGCCGTTGTTGGCGTTGCACATGGATGGCCACGGCCTGTCCCATACCCGCGAAGAACAGTTCAACTTCATGTCCGGCTTTATGGGTGGGCGTCAGTATTACCTTGAGAAACATCGACATATGAATGTGCGCGAAATTCATGCGCATGTCCCTATATTTGCCCAAGACGCTGAACTGTGGTTGTCTGTGATGGACCGGACGTTGCAGGATCTGGGGCATATGAACCCGAACACAGAGCGGCTGCGCACGACGTTGCGGCGTGTTGCGTTGATGTTGGTAAATGATGGAAAGGTGGCGGGGGCATGAGTCTGTTCAAAGCGATCTATGTCGGCGTAACTGTTGCAGTTCTGGCCACCGGTGCAGCCGCACAATCAGTCAAGTTGCAGGCCCATGAGATTGCAGCATTGCTGAATGGTAATACCGCCGTCGGCGAATGGGATGGCATTGGATACCGGCAGTATTTCAATCCGGACAGATCAACGATTTATGCAGCTGAAGGGACGCGCTCTGCGCTTGGTGAATGGCGTGTGGACCCGGAGCGCGACGAATACCAAAGCATCTGGCCCCGCGATGCAGAGTGGGAAGGATGGTTCGTGATGGAGTTTGCCGGCGACTTTTACTGGGTCAGTAAGACAACCCCGCCAACACCGTTCAGAGTGGTCGAGGGCGAACAGTTGATTGCCGAATGAAAGCCGGCATAGGCGCGCTTGCTCTTATTCTAATCACAGCCTTGATCGGGCTGCCTGCCCTTGCTGCACCGTTTTGTGAGAGGCTTGATGCGCTTCACCCCGAAACCAGTGAACCAGATCAAAGTTTTGCTTTGCCGGAACAAAATGCTCAAGTGGCAGGTTGCCTTGTGGCATTGAACACCCAAGGGGCGCGGTCGCTGCATTGCATGTGGAAGTTTGACTATCGTTCAGACGCGGCGGGCAGGGCGTTTGAAACCTTGCTGGAGAAAGTCGAAACCTGCGGGAGCGCAGCCGCGCGCAAAGACCAAAAGGTGAACCATCCTGACTTTTATGATCTGCGATTGTTCAAGATCGGGCAGCGGGAGGTCGGCGTGTCGATCAAAGACAAGGGCGCCTTGCAGCAAACCCTTGTCTTTCTTACCGTCAGTGACGGCTAGTTCTGTAAATATACCTCAAGGCTGTCGTCCATCGCGTCTTTCCAGGGGGTGTGGTGTTTGGGTGCCATGGTTCCGGTGATCACGGATTTATAGCCATTGTCACGGAAGGTCATGATGCCGGCCTTTTTGTGGCCTTTCCACGCTTTGAACGCCTGACAGGCCCCTTCAACATCGAAGGTTGGATAATCTGTTTCTTCAATCAGTTCCTTGATGTAATCGCCCTGATACCAGATGGCGTCATAATCATCCTGCCCCGCATCTTCGCGTGCGACACGTTCGGCGACATCCGCCGCCATCGTGGCGCGGTCGGGCAGGGCGATGCGGCCCATGATCACGTCGCGCGCCCACCACGCCTGGGCGTCAAACATGTTGAACGTGAACCACTGGTCCTGCATGCCCAGATAGAACAGCGCAGGGTTATCGACCCAAGCGACACCTTTATACAGATCAGCAGTTGCCAGACGGTTGGCGGTTTTCAGGCGCAGGTCTTCGGCCATGAAGGGGAAATGGTGCTGGTATCCGGTGCACAATAGCACCGCATCCACATGACGGCTGGTGCCATCTTTGAAATAGGCGGTGTTGCCATCGACATGCGTCAGCAGCGGCACTTCGGCCCAATTGTCGGGCCAGTCGTGGCCCATGGGTGCCGTGCGGTGCGATACGGTGATGGATTTCGCGCCGTATTTCCAACACTGTGATCCGATATCTTCGGCTGAATAGGATGTGCCGACAATCAGGATGTCCTGACCCTTGAACTCAAGCGCATCGCGGAAATCATGGGCATGCAAGACGCGGCCCTTGAAGCTTTCGAAACCGTCAAATTCCGGCACGTTTGGCGTGGAAAAGTGACCGGGTGCGCAGATCACGTGATCGAAGTGTTCGGTGTATTCGCGGTCGTTCGGCAAGTCCTTGACCGTGACGCTGAATGTGCCGTTTTCGAATTCGACGCGGCGCACGACTGTTTCGAACCGGATCATATCGCGCACGCCCGCCTTTTTCACCCGGCCTTCGATATAGTCGAACAGGACCGCGCGGGGCGGATAGCTGGCGATCTGCTTGCCGAAATGCTCCTCGAAGGAATAATCCGCAAACTCGAGGCCTTCCTTTGGTCCGTTCGACCACAGATACCGGTACATCGACCCGTGCACCGGTTCGCCGTATTGATCGACGCCTGTGCGCCATGTGTAGTTCCAAAGGCCGCCCCAATTGGACTGCTTTTCAAAACAGATGACTTCTGGGATATCCGCGCCGCCTTCCTTGGCAGATTGAAAGGCGCGGAGCTGTGCCAGACCCGAAGGGCCTGCACCGATGATGGCAACACGTTTGGTCATAGGAAATCTCCCGGTAGATAAAGAGGGGTGTCAGGCTTAGATATCGAGGGTGTTGTCGCGTTCCCACTGGCTGAAATGCGAGGTGAAGTCGTTCCATTCCTGCATTTTCATCTTGAGGTATGCGGCAGAGAACTCTTCGCCCATCGAGGCCTTGAGACCTGCGTCCTTGTCATATTCCCGCAAGGCATCCAGCATGTTCAGCGGCAGCTTGGGCGCGCCGGTGATCTTGTGGCCTTCGGCGTACATGTCGATGTCGTGACGCGGGCCGGGATCGGCCTTGGTGCGGACGCCCGACAGGCCCGCCGCGATGATGACGGCTTGCAACAGGTAAGGGTTCGCCGCGCCATCGGGCAAGCGCAGTTCAAACCGGCCCGGGCCGGGAACACGGACCATGTGGGTGCGGTTGTTGCCGGTCCACGTAACGGTGTTGGGCGCCCAAGTTGCGCCGGACGTGGTGCGCGGCGCGTTGATGCGTTTGTAGCTGTTCACGGTGGGGTTGGTGATCGCGGCCAGCGCGCTTGCATGTTTCATGATGCCGCCAAGGAAATGCTTGCCGCGTTCTGACAGGCCCAGTTCGCCGGTTTGGCCTTCGCCTGTTCCGGCGAATACGTTGGTTTTGGCGTCTGCGCCGGGCGCGTCCCAGACAGAGATATGCGCATGACAGCCGTTGCCGGTCAGGCCCTCGATTGGTTTGGGCATGAATGTCGCGCGGTAGCCGTGCTTTTCTGCGACGCATTTGGTCATGAATTTAAAGAACGAATGCTTGTCTGCGGTTTTCATCGCATCGTCAAAATCCCAGTTCATCTCCCACTGGCCATTCGCGTCCTCGTGGTCGTTCTGGTAGGGGTTCCAGCCCAATTCAAGCATGTGATCGGCGATTTCACGGATCACGTCCAGACGGCGCATAAACGCCTGCTGGTCATAACAGGGCTTGGCGGCGGTATCGAAGGGGTCGCTGATCTGGTCGCCTTGGGGGGTCAGCAAAAAGAACTCTGCCTCGATGCCGGTTTTGACGTGCATGCCTTCTTCGGCGGCTTCGGCAATCAGGCGGCCCAGTACGTTGCGCGGCGCTTGGGCGACGGGTTTGCCTTCCATCACGCAATCGGCAGGCACCCATGCGATTGTCTTGTCCCATGGCAAGATGATCACGGCCTCGGGGTCCGGCACGGCCAGCATGTCGGGGTGCGCGGGCGTCAGGTCCAGCCATGTGGCAAAGCCGGCAAAACCTGCACCGTCTTCTTGCATGCCCGCGATGGCGCGTGCCGGAACCAGCTTGGCGCGTTGGCCGCCAAACAGGTCAGTGAACGAAATCATGAAGTATTTGACGCCGTTTTCTTCGGCGAACTTTGCGAGGTCCGTAGCCATCTATGTGTTTTCCCTGTCGTTTTTTATAAGCAAAAACGCATTATCGCGTTTGTCCAAAAGGCGAGGGCGCGTGCATGCCTGCCGCGCCCTTTCAAGTTAGTATGAGGTGCCGGGTTTGCCGGGATACCAGTCGGTGCCGGCCAGCGGGATTTTCGCCATTGCTGCGGCCTCCATCGTCAGCGCGCACAGATCTTCGGGTTCAAGGTTGTGCAGGTGGTTCTTGCCGCAGGCCCGCGCGATGGTTTGCGCCTCCAGCGTCATCACCTTGAGGTAGTTGTTCAAACGACGCCCCCCCTCAACCGGATCAAAGCGTTTCATCAATTCGGGGTCTTGGGTGGTAATGCCTGCGGGGTCTTGCCCCTCGTGCCAGTCGTCATAGGCGCCTGCGGTGGTCCCCAGCGCGTTATACTCGGCCTCCCACTTGGGATCATTGTCGCCCAGTGCAATCAACGCGGCGGTGCCGATGGCAACCGCATCTGCGCCCATTGCCATCGCTTTGGCCACGTCCGCACCGGTGCGGATGCCGCCAGATACGATCAGTTGCACTTCGCGGTGCATGTCGAGGTCTTGCAACGCGCGCACGGCCTCGCGGATACAGGCCAGAATGGGCTGGCCCACGTTTTCGATAAACACATCTTGCGTCGCCGCCGTGCCGCCCTGCATGCCGTCCAGTACAACCACGTCAGCGCCTGCTTTGACGGCCAGTGTTGTGTCGAAATAGGGGCGCGCGCCGCCAACCTTGATGTAGATCGGCTTTTCCCAATTGGTGATCTCGCGCAGCTCCAGAATCTTGATCTCTAGATCATCGGGGCCGGTCCAATCGGGGTGACGACAGGCCGAGCGTTGGTCGATCCCTTTGGGCAGGTTGCGCATCATCGCTACGCGGTCGCTGATTTTTTGACCCAACAGCATGCCGCCGCCACCGGGCTTTGCGCCTTGGCCGACCACGATTTCAATCGCATCGCAGCGGCGCAGGTCGTCGGGGTTCATGCCGTAGCGCGAGGGCAGATATTGATAGATCAGTTTGTTGGAATGGCCGCGTTCTTCTTCGGTCATGCCGCCGTCACCGGTTGTGGTCGAGGTGCCCGCCATCGTGGCCCCGCGTCCCAGCGCTTCTTTGGCAGGACCGGACAACGCGCCGAATGACATGCCGGCGATGGTGATCGGGATATCCAGCTTGATCGGGTTCTTGGCAAAGCGGGTGCCCAGCGTGACGGAGGTCTCGCATTTCTCGCGGTAGCCTTCGAGGGGATAGCGCGAGATGGACGCACCGAGAAACAGCAGATCCTCAAAATGGGGGACTTTGCGTTTCGCGCCACCCCCGCGAATGTCATAAATGCCCGTCGCCGCCGCACGCCGGATTTCGGCGTTTACGGGGTTGGTGAATGTCGCAGACTGGATCGGTGTCGTGCGCGGGACGCCGCCCTGATCTGGCTTGCGCGGTGCGCCGGTGTGGTCGTCTTTCATCGCAGGCGCTCCTTAATAGGCATTGTCGATATTGAAATTATATAGCTTTCGGGCAGACCCGTAGCGCTTGAACTCTGATGCTTTTGCATCGCATCCACCCCGCTCCAGCAGTTCCTCCAGCAGGGTAATATGTTCAGGCCGCATTTCTTTTTCGATGCAATCGGCACCCAGTGATTTTACAGAACCGCGCACGAACAATTTTGCCTCATAAAGGCTGTCGCCGAGGGCCTCACCGGCATTGCCGCACACCACCAGATTGCCCGATTGCGCCATGAACGCGGACATGTGCCCGATGTTGCCATGCACGATAATGTCGATGCCCTTCATCGAGATCCCGCACCGCGACGACGCATTGCCCTTGATGATCAGCGTCCCGCCGTTGCCGGTGGCCCCGGCATATTGGCTGGCGTCACCTTCGACGATCACGGTGCCTGACATCATATTTTCAGCGGTGCCCGGCCCGGCCGACCCATGCACATGCACGGTCGCCTGTTTGTTCATGCCTGCGCAATAATAACCGGTATGGCCTTTGACGTTCACCTCAATCGGCGCATCAAGGCCCACGGCAATCGCGTGACTGCCCTTGGGGTTCACGATTTCCCAGACGGTCTGGTTGGTGTTTGCCGCTTGGGCATGCAGCGCAGAGTTCAGGGCGCGCAGGCCCTCTGCCTCAAGGTCGAAAGTTTGCATTTACGCGGCCTTTTCGGTTGCTGTCGGGGCGCTGTTGTGGCTCCAGAAATAGACGGTTGCAGGCTCTGGTTCCCAGACGCGGGCTGCTTCGATCCCCGGCAGGTTGACCAGCGCGCGATATTCCGACCCGAAGGCGACGTATTGATCGGTTTCAGCCATCACCGCCGGTTTGCAGGCAATCGGGTCACGCACGACGCCAAAGCCGTCTTTGGTGCCGACAAGAAAGGTGAAAAATCCGTCCAGATCATCCAAAGAACTTTGCAAGGCTTCGCCCAAAGTCGATCCGGTTTGCATTTTCCACGTCAGATATGCTGCACCGACTTCGGTGTCGTTTTCCGTTTCGATATGGACCCCGAGACGGCGCAATTTGCGGCGCAGGGAATTGTGGTTGGACAGCGATCCGTTGTGCACAAGGCATTGGTCAACACCGGTGTTGAACGGGTGCGCGCCCATCGTCGTGACCGCAGATTCGGTGGCCATCCGCGTGTGGCCGATGCCGTGCGTGCCGCTCATTTTGCGGATATCAAAGCGGGCTGCCACATTTTTAGGCAGACCCACTTCTTTGTATATTTGCAAGGTTTCGCCGTGACTCATCACGCGAACGGACGGGCGAACGTCGCTCAAGGCACCGCGTGCCACATCCACCTGATCGGCCTGCATTTCCAGCACGGCATGGGTGTCTTGAACTGTCATCGCGATATTGCCCTTGATGCGCTTGCGCAGCTCGGAATCGAGACCTTTGAAGTCCACATCAGGCGTGTCCGACTGCACGGTCAGTTTGGCCTTACCCGCTGTTTCGGCACCATAAATCGCAATACCTGCGCTGTCGGGCCCGCGGTCCGTCATTGTGATCAACATGTCTGTCAACATATCGCCCAGTTGCGGCTCCAAAGCCGCGTCTTTTAGAAATAGTCCCACAATACCGCACATGGCAGAGCCCCCCTTTGAGGTTGATGGATGTACCGACTCAAACGCTAGCACCAAAAAATCCAGCGCTCAACACTTAGGAAACTTTTTTTCACCTACGTAAAAAAAGAGTCGCCACAGGAAGTTTCCCGTGTTTCATTTCGTGCAACGTCGCAGACCGCATACGACGGCGTACATATGTCCATTAGCCACAGGGGAACGTAACGTGGAAGAACAGATCGCAGAACTAACGGCCCAGATCGCGGCCCTTCAAGGGAGCAGTGCAACAACCAATCGAATGTTCGCTGAGACCTTCTATTATCTAACCATTCCACTGATGATCATCATCCACGCGGGCTTTCTCGCGTACGAGATGGGCTCATCGCGGCTCAAGAATGTACTCAGCTCAGGTGTAAAGAACCTACTGGCCTTTGCATTCATGATCCCCACGTTCTACTTTTTCGGCTGGTGGATCTACTGGGGCTTCCCGACCGGTCTGACCTTCTCCGAAGGCCCCGCAGGCATTTCGGGCGCGGCATACGCAAGCTCTATCGCTTTGGGCTGGGGGGATGCGGCGCAGTACATGGGACCAAACATCGCGGATCAGGCATCGGGCGTGTTCTTTGGCGCGTTTGCACTGTTCGCGGCCACCACGGCGTCTATTATGTCGGGCGCTGTGATTGAGCGCATCCAGACCGTCGGTTTCATCATCCTTGCTGTTGTGCTGGGCAGCTTTGCCTGGGTCGTTGCGGCGGCTTGGGGTTGGCATGCTGATGGCTGGTTGGTCACGAAATTCGGTGTCCATGACTTTGGCGCGGCGGGTCTTGTTCACGCGGTTGCAGGTTTCTTTGCGCTGGGTGTTCTGATCAACCTCGGCCCACGGATTGGCAAGTTCAACGCGGATGGTTCTGCCAATCACATTCCGGGTCACAACATGCCACTGACGGTCGTTGGTTTGATGCTGATCATTGTCGGTTTCTGGGGCTTCTTGATGGCATGTGTCATCGTACCGGGCGAAGCGTGGAGCTGGTTTGGCGATAAAGCCTCGACCATTTACGGTACGCCCATCACATTGTCGTCACTGTCCTTCAACATCCTGATGGCGGTTGCGGGTGGCATCATCGGTGCGTGGTTGTTCACACGTGATCCGTTCTGGATGATGTCCGGCGCGCTTGCCGGGATCATTTCAACGGCTTCCGGTCTGGATATCTATTTTCCGGCGCTGGCGTTCATCATCGCGTTCTCTGCGGGTATCATCCTGAAACCTTGCGCTGATTGGCTGGAACGTCGCGGCATTGATGACGCGGTTGGCGCTGTCACCGTGCACGGCACCATCGGTTTATATGGTGTGGTTATGCTGGGCATCTGGGGGTCGGGTTTTCCCGCGTTGCAAGGGGCGGCTGGCGAAGTGCCAACGATCAACCTTATGGGTCAGATCATCGGTGCGGTTGTGTTCTTCCTTCTGGGTTTTGTGCCGGGCTATGTCGTGTCCTACATCCTCAAGATGTTCGGCATGCTGCGCATCCGTAAGGGCGCCGAGCTGGCGGGTATGGACCTCGTGAAAGTACCGGCTGCTGGTTATCCTGAATGGGGTGCAGATGCGCCTGTGACACCAGCTGAATAATCTCAACACTCAACTGAAAGGAAAACATCATGTTTCCATATGGAGAAGCCTCGTGGAGTGTCGTTGACGGCGCGATGTTCATGGGATGGGGCGGTGCGCTGCCCGGCATGGCCACATTTATCGCCGCAGTGATCTGTGTGGCGGTCCTGGTCATCGGCCAACGTTCCGAGACTGAGAAAGCCAAGAAGTTCGACAAGTAGCAGCGATAGAATCGAAACAAGGGCCGCTCATTTGAGCGGCCCTTGTCATTTGTTTGCCTGACAGGAAAAAAAATTGCATCTGATTGTTGCTTTTCTGGGCAAGCTGGGGCTGAATACCTTTAACAAAAGACTCGAATAAGCAGGGAGAACATCATGGCCATTCTTTGGAGGCAGTCTGCGCTTGCGCACCGCCACGCTGAAATCGGAGGGGAGCTTGAGGATTGGAACGGCATGGGGACCGCATGGTTCTATGACCACACACCCGAGCGCGCCAAAGCCGATTACGAGGCGGTCCGCACCAAGGCGGGTTTGATGGATGTCTCTGGTCTGAAAAAGGTGCATCTGGTCGGTCCTGATGCGGCCTATGTCATCGACCGCGTCACCACCCGCAACGTCGAGAAAATTGCGCCGGGCCGGTCGACTTATGCCTCCATGTTGAATGCGGATGGCAAGTTTGTTGACGATTGCATCATCTACCACCTTGCGGTGAACACATGGATGGTTGTCCACGGCACCGGCATCGGGATGGAGCAATTGACGAGCGTTGCTGCTGCCAAAAACGTTGCCGTGTTGTTCGACGATGATTTGCATGACATGTCTTTGCAGGGGCCGGTGTCTGTTGATCTGCTGGCCAAGGAAATCCCCGCAATCCGCGATCTGGCCTATTTTGGGATCATGCAAACGCGCCTTTTTGGTCGCGACGTTATGATCAGCCGCACAGGCTATACCGGTGAACGGGGCTATGAGATTTTCTGCCGCGCCAAGGATGCGACCCATCTTTGGGACAGCATTCTGGACGCAGGTAAAGACATGGGTGTGCGGCCTGTGCAGTTTTCCACCCTCGATATGCTGCGGATCGAAAGCTATCTGCTGTTCTATCCCGGTGACAATTCAGAAACCTTTCCGTTCAAGGACGACCTGTGTGGTGATACCATCTGGGAACTGGGTCTGGAATTTACCGTATCGCCCGGCAAGACGGGCTTTATCGGGGCCGAAAACCACTATGCGCTGGAAGGCAAGGAACGGTTCAAAATCTATGGTGTGCAGTTGTCGGATGGCGGTATGGCGCAGATGGATATGGGCGCGCGGATCATGTCCGGTGGCAGCGACGTTGGTGTGATTACCTACGGTCTGTCGTCTGAATTGAACGGCTACAGCGTTGCGATTGCGCGGCTTGATCCGGCGGCAGCCAAAGCGGGGACCAAACTGACCGTTGTGCAGTTGGACGGAATCGAACTGGCCGCGACCGCCCAAGAAATGCCTTTTTACGATACGGACAAAAAGATCCGCACCGCCAAAGGCTAGTTATATTTCGGGCGTGGCTGGTGTGCCGCGCCCTGATCTCTATCCGAGCCTGATCTCTATCCGAGGACGACAATGTCGAAATTCGAATTTCCCCCCTCCATCCGCAGCCGCCCCGTCTATGGCACGCTTGAGGCACGCCCCGGCAAACATCACCTGATGATTGCAGATGCCGAAGGGGCCGAGGCGATCATGGATGTAGCCACGCCTGATATGATGTCCAAGACCCACATCATCTTTATCTCTGGCGGCACCGATTACGCGGATAAGCTGCGGGCGCTAAAACCCGCGCAGTTTTACGAAGGGCCTACGTATGCAGCGGCCGTGACCCGTATCCGGCGGGTGTTGCAAGATGCGCATATGGGTTTGCAAGTCTATCTGACCGGCACAGAAGGGTTGATGGGGCAGGCCCAGTTCGAGGCGATGCAGGCGGGTATTCCGCACACCGCCATCCAGACCGAACATCGCGGATCAGTGGCGCGGCGCATGCAATGTGTGCATTGCAAAGGCATCACCGAGGACGTGGAAACTGACCCCTTTGTCTGTGCGCACTGCGGTCTGAACCTGTTTGTGCGTGATCATTATTCGCGCAGGTTGGCGGCTTATCAAGGGGTATGCATCGACGCCGAAGATCCCGGTAATGTGCCCGAACCCAAGGGGATATACGAATGAGCGGTGCGGAAAAAATCGCCGTGCGCGTGACCGAGAAAGCAGCCCTGAACGATCTTGTCACGCGCTTTCGGTTTGAACCTGTCGCGGGTGGTCTGTTGCCGACGTTTTCGGGTGGGGCGCATACGGTGGTCGAGATGCGGGATGGTGAGATCACGCGCCTCAATCCGTATTCGTTGATGTCCGATCCCTTTGACCAGACCGCTTACACTATTTCCGTGCGCCGCGATGATGCAGGGCGGGGGGGATCGTTATTCATGCACAATCAGGTGAATGTCGGCGACGAGATGGTGATCTCGAACCCTGTAAACCTGTTCAGTCTTGATCTGCGCGCCCGCAAACATCTGATGATTGCAGGCGGTATCGGCATCACGCCATTCCTTGCCCAGATCAAACAACTGGATCGTGCGCACGGCAATTGGGAACTGCACTATGCCTGTCGTTCAGAGGCGCTGGGGTCTTATGTTGATTATCTGACCGCGACACACCCCAATGATGTGAATGTCTACTACGACGATCAGGATCAAGCGATTGATCTGGAAAACCTTCTGGATGGTCAACCGCTTGGCACGCACATTTATGTCTGCGGTCCCAAAGGCATGATCGATTGGGTGCGCGGCAAGGCGGCTGAACTGGGTTGGCCACGCGAGGCGGTGCATTATGAGGAATTCCTTGCACCGAAACCCGGTAAACCCTTTGAGGTAAAACTGGCCGTATCAAACAAGGTCATTCAGGTGGGTGAGCAGGAAAGCCTGCTGGAAGCGATTGAACGGGCAGGGGTCGACGCCCCCTATCTGTGCCGCGGTGGTGCCTGCGGGATGTGCGAAACCCGTGTGATTGATTACGCGGGCAACTTTATCCATCGCGATCACTGGCTCGAAGACGAGGAACACAGCAGCGGCGAAAAGATCATGCCCTGCGTGTCCCGATTTGAAGGCAAAACTCTGGTATTGGACCGCTGATATGACCATTCAATTCAACGACGAGACATTCCGCGAGGATTATTCCTTTCACAACTCCGAACGCGCGATCAAACGCTTTCCGTTCCCGTTTGACAACGACAGCTACATGTATGCCGTCAACATGGAACAGCACCGGGGCGGGCCACCTGATTCAGTCTATGAAAAGCGCTTTGACGTAGATGAACACTATGTGTCCGAAATGCGCGACCGGGCGATGGTTCTGGCGGATGATCCGCTGCGCTGTCAGTCCTTGCCGCATATGACGCTGGCGGGTTGGGATCTGCTGGAGCTGATCATGGTCAGCAAGTCAGAGGATTACCCGGACCTGTTTGAACTGCACCGCGACGGCGACCAGTGGCATTGGATCAACAAGCCGCTGGGCATTGATGACCGGTTCACATTCATGGATGAAACCACGCTGCCTTACGGCCCGATGGAATACATCACCCGTCAGGCGCAGGGCGATTTTTGCGTGCTGGACCAGCGCGATGATAACCTGTGGATGGATGCAGGGACCGTCACGACGCAGGCCGATTGGTCACTTGATTTCGACATCGGAATGAACTTTTTCGAATGGCACGCGCCTGTGCCGCTGGCCCATGAAAAGGGTATCTTTGTGCGCGCGCTGAAATTCCTGCTGAACATCCAGCAAGGCGCGCCTGCGCGGCGTCTGAACTGGACGTTGACGGTCAATCCGTTGCTGGATACGTCGCCTGAAAACTATCACAAATGGGGCGTGCAAAAGACTACTTTGACGCCCGAGAACATCGGGTCCAAACAGCATCTTAGGGTCGAATTGCAGACGTTCTTTCGCCTGCCGCGCTCCAATGCGCTGGTGTTCCCGATCCGGTGCTATCTGTGCAGTTTTCAGGATTTGATGACAGCGCCCAAATGGGGTCGCCGCCTGCACCGTGTGATCCGTGATCTGCCGGATGAATTGGCCACCTACAAAGGCTTTATCGACAACCGCCCGATGATGCTGGATTACCTGTCAAAGTTTGATGACGGACTGCCCACGTCAAACGGCATCTGGCCCGAACTGGACACAGAACCGCCCCTGCAGAAATAGCAGGGCCAAGGCCCGCGTTGGTGGTCAGGTGTTTTGCGGGTAGCTGATGATCGACAGATACCGCGACGGCAGTTTAACCAGCTTTTCCGGCCCATGCGGGGCATCTGCGTCGAAAAACAGCGTGTCACCGGGTTTGAGCGGATAAACATTATCGCCATGACGGTAGTCGACTTCACCCTCCAGCATGTAGATCGTTTCGATCCCGCCATGCTGGAACGTCGGGAAAACGTCCGACTTTGCGGTCAGCGTGATCAGATAAGGTTCCACAATAACGCCAGAGGCGTTGGAACCAATGTGGCCCAAAAGGTTGTACTGGTGGTTCGCGCGGGTGCCATCACGTTTGATTTCCACGCCTTCGCCGGCCGGTGTATGTACGGCCTGTCGGGTTTCCTCAAACTGGCGGAAAAAACTGGTCAGCGGCACCGACAGCGCATTGGCAAGCGATTGCAGCGTCGTCAACGACGGGGATGTATTGCCGTTCTCGATTTTTGACAGCATCCCGATGGAAATGCCCGTCATCGACGAAAGCTCTGCAACGGTGACTTCTTGTTGGCGCCGGTAAGCGCGCACTTCGCGGCCAATCGCAACTTCCAGTACCTTTTCGCGCTCGTTCTCGCGCGTGCGGTGAGGATCTTGGGAAAGTTGGGAAACCATATTGGGATTAAGCTTTTCAATGTTCACGGTCGCGCACCTTTTAAGCAGCAGTTGCGGAGGCAACAATTCGAAATCAGCATCCCTGACTATACTATAGCCTGATTTTTCATCTGACCGAAAGAAATTTGAACAAGGGTGAAATTTCCAGCGCAAACCTTGATAAATGATGGGAAATTTTTGGCCCGAACGGTCATTCGCTTCAATGACATCAGGTAAAATCAACTTATGGTGGTGCAATTACAGCCCATTGTTGCGCCCCCAAAGAAAAAAACTTGATTGATAGGAAAAATCTGTAACTGTGTGGGCATTGGAATTGAAACGTCCGGGCGAAAGAATCGACCAGACAAAGCAAGATCGCGCGACGCGACACTTTCCATGATCCAGCGGTTCAACAGGCCGCATCCAACCGGGAGAATAAAATGAACAGATTTACAACTGCATTGGCGACGGGCGTACTCGCTTTTGCTCCGCTTGCCGCGTTCGCGGCAGACAGCGACGACCCTATCGTCATTCCAATTCACAACTGGTCTTCCCAGATTGTGATGTCCAATGTTGTTGGTCAGATTTTCGAAGAAATGGGCAACAACGTTGAATTTGTCACCACAGACAGCCAAGCGGTCTACGAATCCGTGCGTCTGGGTGATGTGACGCTTGAAATGGAAGTCTGGGAAGGCGCATTTGGCGCATCCTTCCGCGCGGCCATGGAAAAGGGCGGCATCGTTGATGTGGGCGACCACAATGCTGTGACGCGTGAAGATTGGTGGTACCCGATGTGGACCAAGGACGCATGCCCCGGCTTGCCAAGCTGGGAAGCGTTGAACGATTGCGCCGCAATTTTCGCCACACCTGAGACGGGCGATAAAGGTCGCTATCTTGATGGCCCGGTAGACTGGTTGAAGCACGGTCAGGAACGTGTTGCGGCGCTGGACATGGATTTTGTTGTGGTAAACGCGGGATCGGCGGCAGCACTTTGGGCGGCAATTGGTGCGGCTGAGGCCAACAAAGACCCGATCGTGGTCTTTAACTGGACGCCAAACTTTGCCGAAGCGGTCTGGCCCGGTGAGTTCGTCGAGTTCCCCGAGTGGGTCGAAGGCTGTGACAAAGACGCAAGTGTTGGCCCGAACCCAGATGCCCTTTATGACTGCGGCAACCCTGCCAAAGGCTACATGAAGAAAGCAGCTTGGGAAGGCATGGAAGCAAAATGGCCAGCAGCGTACAATGTGCTGACCAAAATCTCCTTCTCCAACGCTCAAATCGCCGAAATGGCCAAAATGGTCGATATCGACGAGTTGGAGCCAGAAGAGGCAGCAGAAGTCTGGTTGGAAGCCAACCCGGACGTCTGGAAGCCATGGTTGGGTAATTCCTAAACCTGTCTGACTGCCTGAAAAACACCCGTCCAAAGATCCTTTGGGCGGGTGTTTTCAACATTATGTCCAGCCCATCGCGAGGAATATCCATACCATGAGCGCCGCACCTGTCATTTCATGCAAGAACGTCTGGAAGATCTTTGGCGCGGATCCCGAGGGCTATCTGAAGCGGATGCCAGCGGGACACAGCTATGATGCGATCCGCGCGGACGGTTATATCGCCGGGGTCAAAGACGTCTCGATCGAGGTGAACAAGGGCGAAATGCTGGTGGTGATGGGCCTGTCGGGGTCCGGGAAATCAACGCTCGTCCGCTGCTTTTCGCGGCTGCATGACATTACGGGCGGCACCATCGAGGTTGCCGGACAGGACATCATGCAGCTGTCAGAGAAAGAACTGATCGAGCTGCGCCGCAACAAGATGGGTATGGTTTTTCAGAGCTTTGGCTTGCTGCCGCACCGGACGGTTCTTGATAATGTCGCGTTCCCGCTGGAGATGCGCGGTCAGGAAAAACACGCCCGCCGCGCCCGTGCGCTTGAGGTGATCAAACTGGTCGGCCTTGAAGGGCGCGAGGATTATTTCCCGCGTGAGCTTTCTGGTGGTCAGCAGCAGCGTGTAGGCATCGCGCGGTCGCTGGCAATTGAACCTGACATCTGGTTTCTGGATGAGCCGTTTTCAGCGCTTGATCCGTTGATCCGCCGTGAAATGCAGGACGAATTTATGCGTCTCCAGCAGTTGCTGAACAAAACCATCGTTTTCATCACCCATGATTTTGACGAGGCTTTGCGTCTTGCCGACCGGATTGCGATTATGAAAGACGGCGCGGTCGAGCAATGCGATACGCCGGACCAGATTGTGCTGCACCCCGCCACAGAATATGTGCGCAAATTTACCGAAGAAATCGACAAAGCCCGCGTGGTTCACGCCGGGGTTTTGGCCACCGCAGACACCAAAGGTGAGGGTGAACCGGTCGACGCAGGTGCCACGGTAAAGGAAATGGCCAGCCTGTTGGTGCACGACGCCCGCGATGTGATCCCGGTCGCCCGTAACGGCGTGGTCATCGGGGGCTTGAACCGCCAAGACGGCCTGACCATTCTGTTGGAGGCTGGATAATGGCAGATGCAGCGCGCGACTATGACGCCACGCAAATCGGTTTTGCCGGGGGTTTGTCACGCGGAAAGCTGGCGCTGATATTTGTCGCAATTGCCGCGATCCTGACGCTTAGCCGCTATGCGGGGTTCATGCCGGATGCGCTGTTCCGGGTGCCCGAAAGCATGGTGCCGCCCTTTGCCATCTGGCTGGATGCGATTTTCAACTTTGTAAAAGACGATCTGGGCTTGCTGACCCTGACACGTACGCTGACCGGTGGGCTGGAATGGGTGCTGGATGCGACCGGCAACCTGCTTTACGGCAAACGCCGCTGGCCCAACCTTGGCCCGATCCCGTGGACATCCATCGCCGCTGCGGCCGCTGTGCTGGGCTATTACCTTGGCGGGTGGCGCATGTCGCTGCTGGCGGGCGGCACGTTCGTCTGGACCGCGCTGATTGGTCAGTGGGATATCGCGATGGAAACGATGTCTGTGCTTGTTGTCGCGGCGCCTTTGGCTTTTGTCATCGGTTTGACGCTGGGCATTCTGGCGTGGCGCAAGCCTTGGGTGAACCGGACGATAAAACCGATCCTGTCAGTGCTGCAAACCCTGCCGTTCTTTACCTATCTGTTGCCAGCGGTGATTTTCTTCAAAGTGGGGCCGACGGCGGGCGCCGTCGCCACCACAATTTACGCCATTCCCCCGATGATCCTGATGACCACCTTGGGCCTGCAAAAAGTATCCCCTGAAGTGGTAGAGGCGGGCGAGATGAGCGGTTGCACCCGTTGGCAGCTTTTGCGTCATGTCTATATCCCGTCGGCCCGTTCGGAAATCCTTGTGGGCGTCAATCAGGTCATCATGCTGTGTTTGGCGATGGTTGTTCTGACCGCGTTCATCGGCATGCCGGGTCTTGGTGCGAAACTTCTGGCGATGATGGGCAGTTTCAAACTGGGCCGCTCGTTCGAGATTGGCGTCACAATCGTGCTGCTGGCCGTGACGCTGGACCGCATGTCAAAGGCATGGGCCGTCAAACAGCCCGAGCATTTCGAAAAAGGCACCCCCTGGTGGAAGCGTCACATCATGTTGCTGCTTGGGCTGGGCCTGTTTGTGTTCTTTATTATCGTGTCCCAGTTCATCGAGGTCGCGTCGACCATCGGGCGCAGACAGAACTTCAGTCAGGGCAAGGAGATGGACGAGCTGATCAAAGGATTCCTGAACATCGAAGTGGTCAAGGCCACGACGGGTTTCCTGCGCGCCTTTTTGAATGTGCAGGTGCTGATCCCGTTCCGCAACTTTATGCTGTCGATCCCGACGCCCGCGTTTATCTTGTTGGTTGTCGCATTCGCCCTTTGGCTGGGCGGCAGGAAACAGGCGATCATCGCGGCCATCTTCTTTTCGCTTGTGGCCTTGTCGGGCTGGTGGGACCGGTCTGTCATCACGCTTTATTCTGTGATTTCGGCTGTGACACTTGCCATGCTGATCGGTCTGCCCCTTGGCATCTGGGCCGCCCGCACGGAACGCTGGTCAAACCGTATTCTGCTGGTCTGTGATACTGCGCAAACCTTTCCCAGCTTTGTCTACCTGATCCCTGCGATCATGCTGTTCGGTATTACTGACATTGCGGTGATCTTTTCGATCCTGATCTTTGCGATGGTGCCCCTGACGCGCTACACCATCGAAGGGTTGCGATCTGTGCCCGAAGAAATGACCGAAGCCGCTGACATGTCGGGGGCCACACGGATGCAGAAATTGTGGAACGTTCAACTGCCGCTGGCGCTGCCGACAATGGCGGTCGGGTTTAATCAGGCGATTATGTTTGCGTTTTTCATGGTGATCATCGCGGCGTTTATCGGCACGCAAGATCTGGGTCAGGAATTGCAGCGCACGCTGGCAGGGACCGATCTGGGCAAGAATTTCGTGCTGGGCATTTGCGTTTCATTGATGGCGCTGACCTTTGATCTGACCATTATAAAGTGGGCCTCGGACCAGAAAGCCGCCTTGGGTTTAGAAGACTGAGGGTCTTGTTTGCGCAAGCGAGCGCTTGCTACCTCTAAAACATTCGGTCATATTCCTATAAGAGAATTTATAGGGAGAAACCTGATGAACCCGTCACGTAGGATGTTTCTCGCGGGGGGCAGTGCGGCGGTCGCACTTGGTCTGCCGCCACGGCTGGTCCACGCCGAACTCAGCGTCGGGGACATGCGGCTTGATGTCGTCAGTGATGGCTCTTTGACGTTGCCCGGCAGTTTCATATTTGACCCGATGCCAAAAGACGAATTGGCCCCGATACTCACAAAATATCAGCTATCTGCGGACGTTCTTGAACCGCCTTGCAACGTCACGCTGATGCGGCACGGCGACCGTGTTGTTCTGTTTGACGTGGGATCAGGACCGGATTTTGCGCCAAATTCGGGTATCCTCTTGGACTCGCTTGATGCACTGGGCGTGGCACCCGAAGACGTCACAGATGTCGTGTTTACCCATGCGCATCCTGATCATCTGTGGGGGCTGCTGGATGATTTTGACGATCCTCTCTTTACCGAAGCGACATATATGATCGGCAAGGCCGAATGGGATTACTGGATGAACCCCAAAACCGTTGACACGATAGGGGACGCGCGCGCGTCCTTTGCGGTGGGTGCGAAACGCCGTCTTGAGATGATCGAAGACAAGGTCGCATTTTTCAACGATGGCGAGGAGATCATGCCCGGTGTGGCTGCGCGCGCCACCTTTGGGCATACCCCCGGCCATATGGCCCTCGAAGTGCGCCAAGGAACCGAGGCCGTGATGATTTTGGGCGACTGTATTGGCAACCATCACGTTGCATTCGAAAAACCTGAATGGCACTCCGGTTCTGACCAGGATCTTGAAATGGCCGCGCAAACCCGGTTGCTGCTGATGGATCAGCTTGCGGCAGAAAAAACCCGTATCATTGGCTTTCATTTGGCGGGCAACGGCACTGGCTATGTCGATAAAACGGCGTCGGGCTACACCTTTGTCCCAGAGGAGGCATGATCATGATGCGTCTTGCACTTATCCTGAGCCTTGCCGCCTTGCCCTGCTTTGCCAGCGAAGACATCGCGGATCAATATCCCGGTTCGCTGCTGTATTCCAAGCCGGTTGAATTTATTCCCGGTGTATTTTCAGCAATCGGAGCAACAGCGCCGCCCACCTATGAGAACGCCGGGCACAACAATAACCTCAGCTTCATTGTGACGGACGAAGGCGTTGTCGTTATCAATGGCGGCGCGTCATATGAACTGGCCGAGGCGTTGCACGCTGAAATCAAGGTGGTAACGGATCAGCCGGTTAAACTGGTTTTCAACGAAAACGGGCAAGGCCATGCCATGCTGGGCAATTCCTATTGGGCCGAACAGGGCGTTGAAATTGTAGCCCATACCGATGCCGCGCACGAGTTTGAGGAATACGGTGACAGGTCTCTGCAAGCCGCCCAAGCGCGCGTCAAAGAAAAGGTCGCCAAGACGACAGTGGTGCTGCCAAGCACGACATTCGATGACACCTATGCCGTCACGATGGGCGGTATTGAGATCGAAGCGCGCTATTTGGGGCCTGCGCACAGCCCCGGCGATATCGTTATCTGGCTGCCTCAAAAAGGCTTGGTCATTTCGGGGGATATGGCGTTTCACGAACGCCTGCTCCCGATTTTTGACCATACGATCACGGCTGACTGGGTCACAACATGGGACGAAGCGTTCGAACCTTTGGGCGCGACTTACGTGATCCCCGGCCATGGTCATCCGACGAACATGGACCAAGTGCGCCGTTATACCCGCGATTATCTGGTCTATTTGCGGGGAAAGGTTGGTGAACATCTGGATGCGGGCGGTGATCTGGCGGGGGCATATTACGTCGATCAATCGCCTTACGCGCATCTTGATACGTTTGAAGAACTTGCCACCAAAAATGCAGGGCGCGTTTACGAACAGATGGAGTTTGAATAGGGGTCTGAACGTTGACCTAGATCAAGGTCCTGCAACGCAGGAACTGACAGGAAGGCATCACTAGGTTCGGGCGCGCATGATGGAACATCTACTGGATAGGTTTGGCGATGGTGCGGTGCTCTTTGCGCTGGCCCTTGCCGTTGGTATCGTCTTTGGCGCGGCGGCACAGCATTCGCGGTTTTGTCTGCGGTCCGCGACCATCGAATTCTCGACTGGCGCATGGGGCTCCAGCCTTTCGATCTGGCTGGTTGCGTTTTGCGCGGCGGTGCTGGGTGTCCAATCCATGATCGGCTTTGGTTATCTGGATGTTTCGGTCGCGCGCCAACTTGCGTCAACAGGCAGCTTGTCAGGTGCTGTGATCGGTGGTCTGTTGTTCGGGACCGGAATGATCTTGGCACGCGGCTGCGCCAGCCGTCTTCTGGTTTTATCTGCAACGGGGAATTTGCGGGCGCTTGTGACCGGTCTCGTTCTGACACTGACCGCACAAGCGTCCCTGCGCGGCGGGTTGGCACCGGCGCGTGAAATGCTTAGCGGGTTATGGACAGTTGCGGGTGGCACGGGTCGCAATATGCTCAGCTTTCTTGACATATCGTCTGGCACAGTCGCGGTGCTTGCCGCGATTGCGCTTTGCGCCTCTGTCTGGTTCGCGCGCACCAGCGGGACCAAAGCATCGCGCATTTTTGGGGCTGTCATGGTTGGTGGCGCTGTCAGTCTGGGCTGGATCGGCACCTATCTTGTTTCCCAAGCCTCATTCGAGGTGGTTCCGGTGTCGTCTGTGACCTTCACAGGCCCGTCGGCGGATACGCTGATGGGCTTGGTCAATGAACGTTCGCTGCCGCTCAGCTTTGGCTCGGGGCTTGTGCCCGGTGTCTTCTTGGGCGCGATGGGGATGGCGATGCTGACACGAGAGGCCAAAATCCAGAGGTTTGAACCTGACATGCCAATGGAGCGCTACCTGCTGGGCGGTGTTTTGATGGGGTTTGGCAGCATGCTTGCCGGTGGTTGCGCTGTTGGTGCGGGCATGTCCGGCGGGTCGGTTTTCGGAGCTATGCGGGAATTTGGGTGATGGCGTGATTTGAAAGGCGGCGTATTGTGGTGGTGTCAAAGCCAACCAGAACCTCACGAGGAGCAATACGCCTATGAAGAACGATACAACGATCCTACC
>Ga0115564_10000198_pt1 | contig 60059 bp, 58 predicted proteins | sample COGITO_mtgs_1105_7_FD_88680 | JGI IMG/M metagenome (GOLD analysis project Ga0115564, IMG submission 88680) | Pelagic marine microbial communities from North Sea - COGITO_mtgs_110523 | ecosystem: Environmental > Aquatic > Marine > Epipelagic | place: Germany:Helgoland, sampling site Kabeltonne...
CCTCGTCCAGTAACTGCCGCTTCACTCGTGTTTCTAAGGTAGATTCCAACTCAAACTGAGTGTCAAAATGATTCTCAATGGAGTTTTTACTGCCGTGGGTCACCAGCACAATGTCCTTAATACCCGCCGCTGCAATTTCATTCACAATGTACTGAATCATCGGCTTGTCTACAATGGGCAGCATTTCCTTCGGAATGGCCTTAGTGGCGGGTAACATACGGGTACCCAAACCCGCTACAGGTATAATCGCTTTCATAATTCCCTTATAGCGCATACGCTATTATTGTGTTTTAAATCAGATACTTTTGACCAGTGCCATCGCTAATAAAATGGTTGCCATCCCTAGCAACTAGCAACAGTCAAAAACCTTTCCACGCCCATAAATCGTTATTAGACATATTCAAACCAGAGTTTAACCACTACAATGGCCCCTGCCAACATAAATACCTGCCTAACCTAAAAGAGCCCATGAGCCAATTCTTTCAAATTCACCCAGAATCTCCCCAACCTCGCCTAATAAAACAAGCCACAGAAATTATTCAAAATGGCGGCGTAGTGGTTTACCCCACAGATTGCGCCTACGCCATTGCGTGTCACTTAGGTGACAAAAAAGCTGTAGATCGTATTAAACAAATCCGCCAACTCGACGACAAACATCACCTCACCCTAGTGTGTGAAGACCTCAGGCAAATTGCTACCTACGCCAAAGTGGATAACGAAGCCTATCGCATTCTAAAATCCCACACCCCAGGCGCTTACACCTTTATTTTAAAGGCCAGTAAAGAAGTACCAAAAAAACTCCTCCACCCCAAAAAGAAAACCATCGGTCTGCGAGTGCCAGACAACGCCATTGCCTTAGCGCTCTTAAAAGAGCTGGGTGAGCCCATGCTCAGTAGTTCGTTAATCCTGCCAAATGAAGAGCTACCTTTAACCGATCCTTACGATATCAGGGCCACCTTAGAGCAAAGCCTCGACTTGATCATAGATGGGGGTTACTGCGGCATGGAGGTCACATCATTAGTGAGCCTAGTGGATGGTGAAGTTGAAGTGCTGCGCCAAGGCATGGGCGATATGGCGGCATTCCAGTAAGCTCCCGCGTCTAAGTTTCCCAATAGCCATAAACCTCAAAATACTGCCTTTAACCAGTGTTTAATGCTTTAAGACTGATAGATAATGCCGCTAAATAAAAAACATTAATTTTGAATGCTTATCTGCAGTAAAGTCTTTTTAAGTGAAAATTAACATCATCTTATTTCATGATTGGTGACTTATCTTTAAGTGTTATTTGCTTTGCGTAGTAGTGGGCTAATTTTCACACGTACAGATTTTGCAAAAATATTGTGCTACAGAGTATCATTTTGGGTATAAATACATACACACTTGGGTTGTTAGATCTAAGGATAGTTGTAAAACAGTGAGATGAAAATAATTGCTTATTTAAGAAAAATTCCTAGTTGCTTTTATGTACAATTCAAATTAAGAAAATAAGACTAGCGGGAAAAGGTTAGAGTTCATCTATGTCCATTACAACGGAATTTTGGCAAGCCAATCTAATTGAATTGGTTAGTGCGTTTTTGGCAATTAAAGTGCTACTTGCTGAGGAGAAGCATGTCAGCATCTAATTGGCTTCTGCTGCAGGTAAAGCCTCGACAAGAAATGCGTGCTTTAGAAAACTTAGTCCGTCAGCAGGGAGATTGCTATTGCCCATTAATTCAGGTTGAAAAACTCAGCCGTGGCAAACGAATTCACGTTGAAGAGGCTCTATTTCCAGGGTATTTCTTCATCAACTTTGACCCACAAAAAAGTAACTTAACCTATACATCCATCCGTTCTAGCCGTGGCGTAAGTAAAATTGTAAGATTTGGCGATGAACCCGCCAAGGTGCCAGAATCCCTCATTTTACAAATCAAAGACTGTGGAAAAGTTAGCTTGTCACCTCTAAGCGCCCCAAATCTGCCCCAAAAAGGTGACACGGTTACCATCGTAGCAGGTCCATTCAATGGCTTACAGGCAGTTTATAGTCAAACAGACGGGCTACAAAGGTCGATTGTCTTAATAAATTTGCTGCACCAGCAAGCGCCGATTTCACTAGCCAATACCCAAATACTAAAGTTGGGCTAGTTTGCTTTGGAAGTGATTTTACTGCCAATTTTGTGTTAGAGTTTGAATACTGCTCAACAGTTGAACGCAGTCTCTTGCAAATGCCATAAGTAACCGGGTAGGGCGGTAGCGTTTCTGTTGCTCGCTTACCGCTGTTCGTGACTGTTTGTTTGCTGCTTTTTACGTGCTGCTTCTTATTCGGTACTTACCTTTCAATCACCCAACCCTAAATTGGACAATGCCCACAGAAACCCATCTTAAAATACTAAAACACATCGAGTCTAACCCGCACATATCGCAACGGCAAATGGCTCAAGAGTTGGGTGTGAGCGTTGGAAAAATCAACTACTGTGTAAGGGCATTAATCACCAAGGGCTGGCTAAAGGCAGGCAATTTTAAGCGTAGTTCCAATAAAATGAGTTACCTCTATTTATTAACTCCTGCAGGTGTTGACGAAAAAACCAAATTAACAGCCAGCTTTTTAAAGCTTAAAATTATTGAGCATGAAATAATTACACAAGAAATAGAGCAGCTTAAGCGTGATGCTCACTAAATATAATCTTGTGATTGCAGCTTAATTCTCTCTTAGGCAGGCTAGCCTTAGAGATTTAACATAAACAAAATTCGAAGCTGGAACTGATGATATTTGTGCTTTTAAAGCTAAAGAATTGGGTTTTTATAGAGACAAAAAATGGATCGGTAAGCGATCTATATGTGACTGAGTTATTTATATAAAAGGAATGCAAAATAGCACATTTATATTTGACATAGTTCCAAAATAATCTGATTATTTATTTCGGACGATTTTAGTTACTAATATACATAAGACGCAGTAATGTTTTAATGTTTTATAATTTTAAAGGAATAGGAATGAAATATTGCTCTAAATGTATTATACCTTCGACGCGCCCAGAACAAGTTTTTGAGGGTGGGGTTTGTGACGCATGCCGATCTACTGAAGGGAAAAAAAGTACTATTAATTGGAGTGCTAGGCAAGAAGAGTTTGAAAAAATATTAAGTAAATATAGAGGGGATGGATCATATTATGACTGTATTATTCCCGTAAGTGGGGGGAAAGATAGCTGTTATCAAGCAATAACCATGCGCGACAAATACGGTATGACTCCTCTTTGTGTGACACACACGCCGTGTGAATTAACTGAAATTGGACTACGAAATTTAAATTTTTTAAGAGATCAGGGTTTTGACCTTATACAGATATCAGCAAATAGAAAAAACTATAAAGAACTTGTTAGAATAGGGTTCTTTAAGTTGGGTGACTGCTGTTGGCCAGAGCATATTGGTATTTTTACCGCACCAGTAAGAGTCGCCGTTAATTATCAAATCCCATTACTTATTTGGGGAGAAAACTCTCAATTTGAGTATGGTGGACCGGCTACGCACAAAGATAATAATTATCTTGACAGGAACTGGTTAGAACAATTTCAAATGAGTGGGCACAGGCTTCAAGATGTCGTCCATGACGGTATCAAAATAGATGATATCAAGACTTTACACTATCCGACAGATGAAGCAATCAAAAGTATAGGTATTACGGGTCTATTCTTAGGTTATTTTGAAAAATGGGACTCTAAATACAATGCAGACTTTTGTTGTAGTTTAGGCTGGAGTGCAAACCCTACAGGCCCGATTGAAGGAGCTTATAACTCGTTAGAAAATTTGGACTGTAAGTGGATTGGTGGGCTTCATGATTATATGAAATTCATAAAGTATGGATATGGCCGAGCCACAGATCAAATTTGTATAGAAATAAGAGCCGGAAGAATGAGTCGAGCTGAAGGAATCGATGCGTTGAGAGAAACTGATGAAGGAACAGTTCCAATGAAGTATGTCCCTGATTTTTTAGATTATCTAGATATTTCTGAGAAAGAGTTCATGTCTAATCTAGATAGTTTTACAAACAAGATGATTTTTAAGCGAGATAATAGCAGTGGAAATTTAATAAAAGACGAGAAAGGGAATTTAATTAGAAAATACTTTCCTGAGTGAATGATATGATCGCTTTAATAGATATAGGTATTAGTAATATTAATAGTGTTGCTAAAGCGCTTAAATATTTAGGGTCTGAATATAAGGTAGTTAAGGACGCTAACGCTCTTGGACATTGTTCAAAAATCATTCTTCCTGGGGTTGGCAGCTTTGCTGTGGCTTATGCGAAACTAGAACAATCTGGGCTGAAAAGTAAGTTGTTGAATAGTGTTCTTGATGATAAGAAACCTTTTCTAGGTATTTGCTTAGGCATGCAGTTAATTGGAAAAAATAGTGAAGAGGGCGATGGAAGTCAAGGGCTTGGGTTGATTGACGCTGAAACCCAAAGAATTCCAGATCATATTCAAATTAAAATACCACACGTAGGATGGAATGATATCGACCATGATGGCCTTGGACTCTTTAGAGATATTAAACCCAAAGCAGACTTTTACTTCGTGCATAGCTATAGGATGGTACTTTGTGATAAGTCTATCAAGTGTTTTTACACCGTCCATGGAGAAAAAATAATTGCGTACGTAGAAAAAGGCAACATTTATGGTGCTCAATTTCATCCTGAAAAAAGTCAGTCTGATGGGCTTCGACTACTTAAGAACTTTTCAGAGCTATGTTGAAGAAAAGAGTCATACCTATAGTTTTGTTGGATGGATTCTCAGTATTAAAGACGATAAATTTTGATATGCGTCGAAACCTTGGTAGCCCAGTAACAGTTATGAGGACCTACAATACCAGAAATGTAGATGAAATGATTATTTTAGATATAGATGCATCTAAGGCCAATCGATCAGTCGATAAATTTACTATTCAGGAGCTTTCTGCGGACTGTTTTATGCCACTCACTATTGGCGGTGGAATAAGATCTTGCGATGACATCGAATCTCTTTTGAAGGCTGGTGCTGATAAAATTAGCATCAACACTTACGCCTATGAGAATCCATTATTTATTAAAGAAGCAGCTGGGATGTTTGGCTCTCAGTGCATCGTGGCTAGTGTCGATTGTGTCAAGGTAAGTGGAGAATACAAGCCTTTTTGCAATGGACAAATTCGATACAACATTAATTTAGTGGAATGGTTACAACAGCTCCAAGATTTAGGTGTTGGAGAAATATTAGTGAATGATGTTAGCAGAGATGGGACTATGAGTGGGTATGACTCAGATTTGGCCCGATTAGTAACTGAAAATATTATGGTTCCAATTATCTTTTCTGGAGGGATTAGTTCACCTGAAAATGCAGCAGACCTCGTGGAATTTTTTAATGTAGATGCCGTAGGTATTTCAAGCCTATTTCAATTTTCAGAATCCACACCTGAAGACTGTAGATCTGCATTCAAGTGCAGAGACATTCCGGCAAGGTGACAAATTCAATAGCAAAATAGAAGGGTAGGCTTTTAGAAGTGTTAAATTTTTTCGTGAGTACATGAATCAAGAGGTTTAGCATTTTAACTAGGCATGAATAATCCTAACCCAATTAGGGTGATTTAATAGTGACGTTTTGTAATTTACTGACAGAGTTTGATAATGAAAAAATACCAAATTTATGGCATAGGTGCCGCACTTGTTGATATCGAAGTTGGAGTGACTGACGAATTTTTAAGCACCCATAAAATTGTCAAAAGCGTCATGACCCTAGTCGATGAAGAACGGCAGTTTGATCTGTTAGCTGCGTTGGACTCACATCACGTCAAGCGTAGTTGCGGCGGTTCAGCGTGTAACACTATTGTAGCGGCAAGTTGCTTTGGCTCTGAAGGATTCTACTCGGCTAAAGTGGCCGCTGATCACGATGGTAGATTCTTTATTGATGACTTGCAGGCCACAGGTGTTGATTTCCATAATGCAGCTACCAGTGCTGGTGTCACTGGTAAGTGCCTAGTAATGGTTACCGATGATGCGGAACGTACCATGAATACCTTTTTAGGTGCAAACCTAGACCTAACTTCTAATGAAGTAGATGAAACCAGGCTGATTCATTCACAGTGGTTATACCTAGAAGGTTATTTAGTTACTGATGAGTCTAGAACTAATGTAGCAGTCAAGGCAATGGATTTTGCCAAAGCTAACTTGGTGAAAACTTCACTCAGCCTTTCTGATCCATTTGTGGTTCAAGTGTTTGGGGATAACCTGCGCAAAGTTATTGGCGATGGCATCGATCTACTGTTCTGCAATTCAGACGAAGCTCGAAGCTTTACTAATACCCTCAGCACCGAAGCAGCGGCTGAGCAACTAAAGAGATATGCTAAAACTTTTGTCATTACTCTTGGAGCTGGTGGTTCATTATCTTACGACGGAGCAAGCCTAATACAAACTGCTGGCGTTTCGGCCAACGCAGTGGATACTAATGGTGCTGGAGATATGTATGCAGGGGCGTTTTTATATGCAATTAACGCAGGTTACGACTATGCGTGGGCTGCTAAGTTTGCCAACGCAGCCGCTGCAAGAGTAGTTAGTCAGTTCGGCCCACGTATAGAAACGGTTGAATATGGGCAAATTAAACAGCAATTTGGTATCTAATTAAATATTTGGTTATCAGTTGATGAGTCGGCTAATAGTAATTGTAGAAAGAACCTTATTAGCACTGACGGAGCGAATGATGACTAAGATCTTAATTATAGATAGGGAGGGGTGAGTTATATATTCTATGTTACATTTGATCGGGCGAAATAAAGAGCTATTTGAGGCAGACATCCAAAAAAACCAAGTTTTTTTGCAAGATGAAATATCATCCTCTTGCTTTCTGTTATTGGGTGGGGCGGGGTCAATTGGGCAAGCAGTTGCAAAAGAAATTTTTAAGCGCAACCCTAAGAAGCTTCATGTCGTTGATATTAGTGAAAATAACCTTGTTGAGCTAGTAAGGGATTTGCGTAGTTCGTTTGGCTATATCGAGGGAGATTTTCAAACCTTTGCGCTTGACATAGGTTCTTTAGAATATGACGCTTTTATTGAGCAAGATGGTCTTTATGATTATGTTTTGAACTTATCAGCCTTGAAGCATGTAAGGAGTGAAAAAGATCCGTTTACGCTTATGCGCATGATTGACGTTAATATTTTTAATACGGATAAAACAATTAAGCAAGCGATAGCAAAAGGGACAAAAAAATACTTTTGCATCTCCACTGATAAGGCGACCAACCCAGTCAATATGATGGGAGCTAGCAAGCGAATTATGGAAATGTTTTTGATGCGCCGTAGTCAAGAAATTGATATTTCAACTGCACGCTTTGCTAATGTGGCTTTTTCAGATGGCTCGCTGCTGTATAGTTTTAATCAGCGCATCCAAAAAAGACAACCAATTGTTGCTCCAAACGACATTAAACGATACTTTGTTATTCCTAAAGAGTCTGGTGAGCTTTGTTTGATGTCCTGTATCATGGGCGAAAACAGAGATATCTTTTTCCCTAAACTTAGTGAGGGTCTACATTTAACTACCTTTTCAGAAATTGCTGAAAAATACCTTATTAGCATTGGATATAAACCTTATTTGTGTCAAACAGAAGATGAAGCCAGGGCATTAATAGACAGGCTTAATCCTGAAGGGAAATGGCCTTGTCTTTTTTCTGTGAGCGACACAACGGGAGAAAAAGATACAGAAGAGTTTTTTACGGATGAAGAAACCATAGATATAACTCGTTTTGAAAATCTGGGTGTGATCAAGAATGAAGCTTCTTATAACGAAAGCTTGCTCGAGCATTTTGAAACTAAAATCAGTGAAATGAAAAATAAAAAGCAATGGACAAAAACTGAATTAGTTGATCTTTTTCATATAGTTATTCCTGATTTCAAGCATAAAGAAACTGGTAAGTATCTAGATGGTAAAATGTGAAAATGGGTGCTGAATTATCGAACTTTTTTGGGTTTATTCGAGCACTGCTTCAAACCCAAGAATTTATCCCGCTGCATGAGTCCGTTTTATAGGAAGGGAGAAAGCTAGTTTAAAATTGCATTGATTCATTTTGCTAGAGCAATGAATTCTAAAATTTTGATTATTATCAGCGAGACTCTGTTACGCGCTGAGCATCTTCAAGTTGAATGCTTATGGGTGGATAATGCAAAAAACAATTTTTCTGTTGGATGGCTTGCTAGGGTGTTCTCAAGAGTCTTAAGTGTGGCCTCGCAGAAACAGCCTAATGGTTTGCTCAGATCGAAAACCTGAGCATGTCTAAATCAGATATTGACAATGCATAAAGGCTTACTATAAACATACCCATAAATATAATAAAATCTATAATGAATCACTTTTTTTCCTAGAGAGTAATAAATGAAAGTTAAGATAAGCGCAATTTCTTATCACCTTCCTGATATGGTAGAGGATGCCGAAACACTTCAGCGTGATAATCCTGATTGGGATATGGGAAAAGTTCTAGATAAGACTGGCATTCATAATCGTTATATATCCTCATCAGGTGAAACTGCGGTTGATCTAGCATTTAAAGCTGGCAATAAATTAATGTTAAGTAGAAACGAGCAAGACGAAATTGATTTACTGATACTGGTAACCCAGTCTCCTGACTATGTTTTACCGACTAGCGCTTGTATTTTACAAGATCGACTTGGATTGCAAAAAAATTGTATTGCGTTTGATGTTAATTTAGGCTGCTCTGGTTTCATATATGCCCTGAGTATTGCAGGAAGCATGATTGAATCTGGCGTTGCTCGTAAAGGCCTTATTCTTTGTTCAGATACCTATACTAAGTACATTGCAAAAAGTGATCGGACATGCCGACCAATTTTTAGTGACGGTGCATCTGCTGCTTTAATAGAGGGCTGTGAGTTAGACTGCCTTGGTCCATTTGAGATGGGCACAGATGGAGCGGGTTATGATCGCCTTATTGTAAAAAATAGTGGTGCTAGACAAGAAGAAAATCTAGGAAATACTGAGTCTGGTTCTCTCGAAATGTATGGTAGTGATGTTTTTTTATTTACAATGCGCGTTGTCCCCCTGACTATCAATAAGCTCCTCAAGAAAATGGAGCTCAAGGCTGAAAATATCAATTTATTTGTGTTCCACCAAGCTAGTAAATTAGTAATTGAGAACATTATACGGACCATGTCATTAGAAAGGAGTAAGGTCTTTACGAATTATGAAAATGTAGGGAATACTGTCTCAGCATCCATTCCTATCGCACTGAAAGATGCGGAAACACAAGGTCGTTTAAAGGCAGGCGATACTGTTATGCTCATTGGTTTTGGTGTTGGATTATCTTGGGGTGCCACACTGGTGCGCTGGTCAACAATATGATTATTCTTACAGGTGCCTCAGGTGGAATTGGTCGTTCCATCCTAACTTCGCTAACCAAGTTAGATAGCGTCATTGCGTTATACAATACAAAAGCCCCAGATATTGAAGGCCTGACTGATGTGACTCTTTATCAGCTAGATTTAACCTCTGAACAGGAAGTCACTGATTTCGCTTTAACTATTAAACCTACCGTAAAACACATCACACTAATTAATGCTGCAGCTCTGAGCAAAGACGGTCTTGCGGCCAAATACAGCTCTGAGAACTGGGAGCAGGTTATCAACGTAAATCTTCATGGCAATTTTTTGCTAACGAGAGCAATGCTGATACCAATGATGGAAGAGAACTGGGGACGTATCATCCATATCTCGTCTGTTGCGGGTATGCGCGGCATGCCTGGCACGCTTGCATACTCTACTTCAAAGACTGGTCTTTTGGGGATGTCACGAGTTCTTGCAAATGAATATGCAAGGTTTGGCATTACTTCAAATGTCCTGGTGCCAGGTTACTTTAATACAGGTCTGATAGAAACAGTCAGTGAAAAAATACGTAAAAAAATACTGGATTCAATTCCATCTGGAAAGCTGGGGAATCCGTCTAATATCGTTAATGCTATTGAATTTTTAATGAAATCTGAATATGTAAATGGAAGTACAATCCATCTTGATGGTGGAATGTAATATGCTAAATTGGCAACTAAATTTAATCACAGCAGTGGTATAGTATGACGATAGAACAGAGTACAGAAATAAGTTTTCCACTTAAACCTGATAAAGAAGTAGTGTTGCTAACCGCGCCTGATGTTTTTACGCCTAATGCAACAACTAGTCTGTTGATTGAGGCCGTAAAGAGTGTTGTTTCTGAGCCAGTTGATTTGCTTGACTTGGGTTGTGGTACTGGGATAGTTGGGCTTGCTCTTCATTTTCAAGGTTTGATTAGCTTGCCTCTTTACGCTTCTGACCTAAGCGCAGCAGCGGTTTACTGTAGCAATGAGAATTTAGAACGACACAGGTGCTCTGCGGACGTTCGACGAGGTTCTCTGTTCGAGCCTTGGCATGGCCAGCGATTTGACGTTATCGTTGATGATATATCTGGTATTGCTCAAGAAGTGGCAGATGTTTCACCTTGGTTTCAGGGAGTCCCCTGTGATACAGGCAAAGATGGAACAGATCTCGTGGTGAATATAATACGTAACGCACCACGGCACCTCAATGAAGGTGGGCACTTCTTTTTTCCTGTGTTGTCGCTCTCAAACGTAGAATTGCTCTTGCAAGTTGCGAGGGAGAATTTTGCATCAGTTGAAAGGGTCGGTCGTCAGGACTGGCCATTGCCCTCAGATTTGAAGATGCACATGCCTCTATTGAGAAAACTACATGCAGAGGGATCAATTAAATTAGAAGAAAAATTTGGTATGGTCTTGTGTTATACAGAGGCATACTGCGCCACAAATCCTTATACATTTAAATAAAACAGAGGTTACATTAATGTCAAATATTTCACAATCTGATGTCTTAGCACGAATAGAACAAGCGCTCGAAATGGAGCAGGGCTTTCTGACTGAAAATATGCATGCCGAAGAGATTGAAAGTTGGGACTCCCTCGGTCAGTTGAATATTCTTGTCGCACTGGACAAACTGTTTGACGGCAAGGTTGCAAATATTACTGATATGGCTGGTGCTGATTCTATGCCCAAAATTCTTAATATTCTCAAGCAGCACGCACTAATTTAGTCCTACAATACATCGCTTTGTTATTAGCGTGTGAAGCAGTAGTGCATTCTGTTTATTCCATTAAAATAAATAGAACTAACACTTATAATAAAATTCACTGAAGCAGATCTGAGTAGTAATTTTCTTACTGAATACAGTAGAGTTGAAAATTATTCAATAATGAATTTATTCAGATGAGTTTTTGCAAGTCCTAAAATACTGTTTTTGAGTGATTTTAAGTGCCTCATGGCTTAGCCTTTGATAATCTTTTGGAGTACATATGACCACTGAAGTCAGGTTGCTGGGTCTTAATGAATATTCAGAGATTGCTGCATTCATAGATCAACATTGGAAAAAAGATCATGCTTATGCTCACAGCAAAGAACTTTTTGATTGGACATTTAAGGAGAACCCTGCGTGGAACAAACAAGATTGTTACAGCTTTTCTGTTGCGGTAGATAAGGGCTCAATCATTGGAATGCTTGGAGCTATACCCTTTAAGTTGAACGACCACGGTAAAACTATAAATGCATGCTGGCTTACAAATTGGATAGTTCTACCAGAGGTAAAAGGAGGAAAGGGATTAGCATTGCTTAATTTGTTCTCTAAAGAACACGGGTTTGATACCGTCTCGTTTGGTATAAATAATAAGGTGGCCAGCCTTTATGCCGCCCTAGGATGGCAGGAAATGCAACCCATCGCCAGAATGGAATGGATTAGCCCTTTTAAGATAGATTCTGCCGAAGACCTAATCAGAATGACAAACCCAGCAGCCTGTGATGATACAATTAGGGAGTATATTGCACAGGCAAGTGCAGTTACTTATACAAATGACCAACCTGAAGCTCGTTCATTGAATGAAGTTGATGCTGCAACTTGGAATCGAAAAGGTTGGAATATCTGGATTAAGAAAACAATCGGTTGTGCACGTGAATACGCCTACTTGAACTGGCGCTATCTTCACCATCCCGTTTATCAATACGAGACGCGTGTTGTAGTGGAGGATGATAGACTAGGGCTGATAGTGTGGCGCTCTGAAATAACACGTAAGGTAGATTTAAATGGTGAATGTGAAAATTATGTTTCATTTATCCGTATCGTTGAGTTTCTTCCTGTTTCTGATGCTAATGCACGAAATTTAATGTCTATATGTCTTTTCGACGGGGCTAAAGAGGGAGCGGTGGCTGCTGACTTTTATTGTTATAGTGCAGAGTTGATGCAGACACTTAAGCGAATCGGCTTTTTTATTTCAGATGATACATCTGGTGTATGCCTCCCAAATCACACACAGCCAATTGCTCAGGGTAGTAATATACGTTCTACCATAAAGGTGTTTTCAGATAAGGGACATGCTCATCAGGATACTGAATGGTATTGGACAAGGTCAGATTCAGATCAGGACAGGCCAAACTAACGAAAAACCCTAATTATATTTTTTAAATTGGAACAAATGTATGGACTTGACGATTGTAATGTACCATTACGTGCGCGAAATAAAAAAATCGAAATATCCAAAGATAAAAGGACTTGAATTTGAGGGGTTTAAACGCCAACTCGATTATTTAGAAGATAACTACACTATTATTTCTGCTGAGGACCTAATTGAATTTTCTATCAGTAGAAAGCCGTTACCATCAAATGCTTGTTACCTAACTTTTGATGATGGTTACAAGGATCATATAGATTTTGTATTACCCGAACTCCTAAGAAGAAAACTACAAGGCTCTTTTTTTATTCCAGTTAAGCCTATTGTTGAAAGAGAGATGGTCGATGTTAATAGTATTCAGTTTATTCTGGCAACTTGTTCAGATTATTCGATGTTGGTCTCTGAGTTAAATAGCTTGTGTCATTCTTATGCTATTAGTACAGGTGCCCTGAGTGAGTATTGGAACACCTACGCGAAGCAATCAAGATTTGATGTAAAAGAGGTTATGTATATAAAAAACATGCTCCAGTATGTGTTGCCAGAAAAAATTAGAAATAGTGTTACTCAAACTTTATTCGAAAGATATGTTGGGGAAAGCCCAAGTTCATTTGCGGAAGAACTTTATTTATCTTTTGATGATACAAAGAAATTAGTAAAAGCAGGTATGTATATAGGAAGCCATGGTTATAATCACACATGGTTAAATAAAGGAACTTTGAACGAACAACAACGTGAAATTGACTCGTCGTTGGAATTTCTGAAGTCAATTGGTGCACCAACTGATAATTGGATAATGTGCTATCCATATGGAGCATACAATGAAAATACGTTGACTATATTAGGTTCAAAAAAATGTGCTATTGGACTAACAACAGAGGTTGGTTTTGCTGAGTTGAATGGTTCAAGCTTGCTTGAATTAGCTCGTTTTGACACAAACGATTTTCCCCAATAAGTTTTTTCATTTTATAATTTTGTTCTTAAGATTAACATTCTCGTAATGAATCTGATAATTTAAACAACAAGCAATAAACATTATGTTTTTGAGCAAAAACATTTATATTTCTTATGGGTATGCATATGTTATTTGAACCCTTTGACTGGCAACCTAGGCATGGAAGCTGAGAAAGCTCTAAGCATTGCAGAAACTTAAAGATGGTGTGGAAAAACTGATAACCTCTGAAGCTATAAAACGGATGTCTAAAATATATAACTCCATGAATAAAAAAATACCACTGCCAGACCAAGTTGTTAGCGCCATCCAATCAGTTGTTGGCTGCGGCCCAGTTGGGCTGCATGAGCCTACCTTTGCTGGCAATGAGTGGCGTTATGTTAAAGAGTGTTTAGATTCTACTTTTGTATCGTCTGTCGGCAAATTTGTTGATCGGTTTGAATATGATTTAACGGCTTACACGGGCTCAAGATACGCAGTGGCTGTGGTTAATGGTACGGCAGCGTTACATATTGCTTTACTAGTTGCAGGGGTTAAAACTAATGATGAAGTCTTAGTGCCGGCACTTACATTTATTGCGACTGCCAATGCCATTAGCTATTGTGGTGCCACTCCACATTTTGTTGATAGTGAAGGATCTACCCTAGGTATAGCTACTACCAAGTTGCATGATTATCTAAAAGCACATACCAAACAGCATAGTGGCCAGTGCATAAATATAACAACGGGGCGGGTTATCCGTTCAATGGTGCTTATGCATACTTTTGGCCACCCTGGGGACATTAATGGTTTATTAAAGTTGGCCCACGACTTTAATATAACTCTGGTTGAAGATGCGGCAGAATCACTTGGCAGCACTTATAATGGCCAGCATACTGGCACTTTTGGCCTAACGGGTACTCTTAGCTTTAATGGTAATAAAACTATTACCACTGGTGGTGGTGGTGCTATTTTAACTAACGATGCTGGGATTGCTCGGCATATAAAGCATATAACAACTACCGCTAAAGTGCCCCATGCTTGGGAATTTGTTCACGATCAAATTGGGTTTAACTACCGTTTACCCAACCTTAATGCAGCTCTAGGTTGTGCCCAGTTAGAGCAGTTAACAGTCAAGTTAAGTGCCAAAAGAGTGCTGTTTAAGAAATACCAAACAGCCTTTGAGTCAGTGAAAGGTGCTGACCTTATCTCTGAGCCCGCAAATTGTAAAAGTAATTACTGGCTACAAACAATAATGCTAAATACTGATAAAGTTAACCAGCGCAACCTAATATTAAAAGCTACTAATCAAGGGGGTTTTATGACACGACCGGTTTGGCGGTTGATGCATCACTTAGCCCCATTTGCTCACTGTCCCAGCATGGACTTAGCTAATGCTGAGCTACTCGCTCAACGATTGATAAATATTCCTAGTAGCCCAAGTTTGTTAAGCAATGGTGAATGAGTAACTCTAAATGGATAAACCTAGTTTAATTTTAATTGGTGCTGGTGGTCATGCACGGGCATGTATTGATGTGATTGAGCATGGTGGTGCTTTTAATATTGCAGGCTTAACTGGCAGAGAAGAAGATCTCCAGGATGAGTTTATGGGATATCCTATAATAGGCACAGACACTCATTTACCTGAACTAGCAAAAAAATATCAATACGCACTTGTAGCTGTTGGGCAAATTGAGTCACCTTTGGTTCGTCAGCGTCTATATCAGCAGGCATCAGCATTAGGGTTTAAATTGCCAGCCATTATCTCTTCTATTGCACATGTTTCGCGTCATGCCGTTGTGGGGGATGGAACCATCGTGATGCACGGTGCTATCGTGAATGCGAATGCTGAGGTAGGGCGAAACTGTATTATAAATAATAAGGCTTTAATTGAGCATGATGCAACTGTTGGGGACCATTGCCATATTTCCACAGGAGCCATAATTAACGGTGGTGCAATTATAGGCTCTGGTAGCTTTGTTGGCAGTGGGAGTGTTATTAAACAGGGTGTCAAGCTAGGTTCGCATTGCTTGGTTGGCATGGGTATTGCGGTTAGGCATAACCAAACAAATAATTCACGCATATTAATAAGTAATAAATTATGAAAAAACCTATTCTTGTCATCGCAGAAGCTGGCGTAAACCATAATGGTGACATTGCCTTAGCTAAACAATTGATAGAAGTAGCAGCTGATGCTGGAGCTGACTTTGTTAAATTTCAAACCTTTAACTCAGATAGACTAGTTATTAAATCAGCGGGAAAAGCTGATTACCAAAAGCTGGTGACTGATAAAACTGAATCACAGCACTCTATGCTCAGCCGTTTAGAGCTGTCTAATTTAATGCATCATGAGTTAATTGCCCATTGTAAAGTATGCAATATTGGATTTCTATCTACTGGGTTTGACATTGAAAGTGTAAATTTTTTAGTAAGCCTGGGCCAAAGCTTTTTTAAGATACCTTCTGGTGAAATAACCAATCTGCCATATTTGCAGCATATTGGTCAATTGGGGAAAGCAGTTGTAATGTCGACTGGTATGGCAACTCTTGGTGAAATTGAAGCTGCTATTGATGTGCTTGAGGAATCAGGCACTCCGCGTGAAAAACTTACTGTTTTGCATTGTACTACCGAATATCCCACGCCGGTGAATGAAGTCAATCTTCGTGCTATGACTAGTATTAAAACAGCTTTTAGTGTTTCAGTAGGTTACTCTGATCATACTGTTGGTATTGAGATTGCTTGTGCTGCAGTAGCTATTGGGGCAACAGTTATAGAAAAGCATTTTACACTAGACCGTAAGTTGCCTGGTCCAGACCATAAAGCTAGCCTTGAGCCATCAGAGCTAAAGGCGATGGTAGCGAATATCCGGAATATTGAGGTGGCACTGGGTGATGGAATTAAGCGAGTGACAACAAGTGAAGTTAAAAATAAAGGGATCGTTCGTAAGTCCTTAGTGGCTACACGCGTTATTATGGTAGGCGAGTTATTCACTTTAGAAAACTTAGGTATTAAACGTCCGGGTATAGGCATATCACCAATGAGACGCGATGAAGTGATTGGTAAAAGGGCATCTCGAGACTTCAAAGTAGACGAGTTAATAGAATTATGAAGAGAAAAATATGTGTCATTACTGGCTCGCGAGCGGAGTATGGTTTGCTCAGATGGGTGATGCAGGGTATTAAGGACGACCCAGATGTTACTCTCCAAATTATTACGACGGGAATGCACCTGTCTCCTGAGTTTGGCTTGACATATCAAATTATTGAGCGAGATGGATTTTATATTGACCGAAAGGTCGAAATACTCACAAGTTCTGATACGCCAGTAGGTATAGCAAAATCCATGGGCCTTGGTTTAATTGGCTTCTCAGATGCTATAAATGACCTTAAACCAGATTTAATTTTAGTGTTGGGTGACAGATTTGAAATATTATCTGCCGTATCTACGGCACTTGTTTTAAGAGTTCCAGTTGCGCACCTGCATGGTGGCGAATCTACTGAAGGAGCCATAGATGAAGGTATTCGGCATTCGATTACTAAAATGTCTCATCTCCATTTTGTAGCAGTAGAGCAATATCGCCAACGGGTGATCCAGTTGGGTGAGCAGCCGGATAAAGTTTTTTTGGTCGGTGGTTTAGGTATAGATCACATAAAGCGAATAGACCTATTAGATCGTGCAGAGTTAGAGGATGCTCTTGATTTTTCATTAGGGGTAAAAAATTTGTTAGTTACCTTTCATCCTGTAACTCTAGAAGAGGATGTGGCCGAAACCCAAATCAACGAATTATTATTTGCGTTAGAGGAGCTTGAAGAAACAAACATCTTCTTTACACTACCCAATGCAGACGCCGATGGGCGAAAAATCACAAAAAAGGTAGAGGAGTTTGTTTCAAAAAACTTGAATTCTAGAGCCTATAAATCATTAGGTCAATTGCGCTATCTTTCGTGTATTAAACATATGGATGGGGTTGTAGGTAATTCGTCTAGTGGATTAATCGAGGCCCCTAGCTTTAAAAAGGGCACAGTTAATATTGGTGATCGACAAAAAGGTAGGGTACAGGCTGGGAGTGTTATCAACTGTGAACCCCAACGAGAAAGTATTGCTGGCGCTTTGGTGCGCCTCTATTCCACTGAATTTCAAGCTGAGTTAGAGACTGTTGTAAATCCTTATGGAGAGGGTGGTGCTAGTTCCACTATCGTATCTATAGTCAAGTCTTTTCCCCTAGATGAAATACTCAAAAAAAGATTTTATGATTTCCATGGCCCATTCGTATCGTATTCATAGGTACTGTTGAATTTTGGTTTAAGACTCTTGTGCGCTGAGTAGTTTTGAAATCGTAAAATGTTGAGTTTTGAGTTTTGAGTTCTGGTAGAATTTAAATCCAATTTTTAGTACGTTGAATTTAGAGAATAGTAGGCTATTCCTTGTTTTTATGTAAAGGACATTAAATTAGTGAAATATTTAAATTGGATTGAACAAAAACCATGTGATTTCAGTGTTTCTTTTGGATGGTCGACACTTATAAAACTAAAAAATTTTCAAAATATTAAAGGAAAGACTCTAAAAACGAACTTATCTACAAATCTATGGCGTAAACCTTAATGCTTATAGGTTTACACCATAGAAAACGCTATTAAAAATCTTGATGCAAGTTCACTGATTTTTTTAATAATGATTCAAGAATGCACTCTTGAAGGTACTGTCTCTGATAGACGTCCTAAGCGAGGCAGAATGGACCGTTTTAATAAAGAAGATAGTTTTTCAAAACGTATTTTTGAATATAAGCAAGTATATTAACAAGAAAATAAAGCTGATGAATATATATAAAATAGAAACTGGCTCCTGCCGGTTTCCAAAAAGTGAGAGAAAAATCTGTGCATTGGTGACGCATAATGAAGCGTCATCTGACTGTGAATATGATGGAAACTTTATGATAATCAACGAGCTAATATGATTGATTTCTTAAAAATCTGTTTATCCCCTCATTCAACCATAGAAAATGCCTTGTCTGTGATTGATATGGGTGCAGTAAAAATTGCAGTGGTTGTAGATTTAGATAATCAATTATTAGGTACTCTCAGTGATGGAGATATTCGCCGAGGGCTTTTAAGAAAAAAAATAATGAGTGATACGATTGAAGATATCTATCGTAAGACTCCAAAAACAAGCAGGTATGGTTGCTCGCGTGCGGACTTACTTGGTCTATGCAAATTACATAATATTAGCCACATTCCAATTGTCGATGATGAGGGTAGGCTAGTAGATATATTCTTTTTAGATGATAAAGACCCAAAGAGAATATACTCCAACAAAGTTATACTTATGGTAGGGGGGCTTGGAACACGGTTAATGCCCCTAACCGAAAGAACTCCAAAACCAATGTTGAGTGTTGGTGATAAGCCCATATTAGAAACTATAATAAATGGTTTTGTTAGAAGTGGATTTATTAATATTACGATGTGTTTGGGATATAAATCTGATGCAATAAAAGATTACTTTGAAGATGGGCATAGATTTGGTGCAAAGATAGACTATATTTTTGAGGATAAAAGAATGGGTACTGCTGGGGCATTAACTTTACTTAAAAGCAAGCCTGATAAATCCTTCTTTGTAATGAATGGTGATTTGCTAACTAATATCGATTTTCAAAAGGTTTTTGAGTTTCATGGTTCGCACAGTGCAACGGCGACTATGTGTGTCCGGAATTATGAAATGTCAGTTCCATATGGGGTTGTTAATGTTAATAATGAGGATTTTTGTTCTATTAAAGAGAAACCAACTCATCAATTTCTTGTAAATGCTGGGATTTATTTATTGGAGCCAGATTGTATTGAGCTTATTCCACCTGATGAATTTTATGATATGCCATCTTTATTTGAAAAATTAGTTGAGGCTAATAAAAAGTCGATTTGTTTTCCTTTAAGAGAATATTGGCTAGATATTGGACGAATTGGTGATTATGAAAAAGCCAATATTGAATACGATGACATATTTAAATGATGATGTCTGAGTATCACCTTGAAAGGGTTGTTGTTGTGGGACTCGGGAGTATAGCATTACGTCATAGGCGAAATTTAAAAATATTGTTTCCAAACGTTTTTATAGTCGCTGTACCTTCGAGTGGAATGATCGATAACCAAATTGTAGATTTTGCAGATCAAATTATCCTTAACTTATCAGAAGTTTTGATGAAGGATGTGGATATCGCAATCATAGCATCACCAGCCACATTTCACGCAGCTCACGCAGCAGTCTTTCTCCATTCAGGTGTGCCAACTCTAATAGAAAAGCCAGTTACTAGTCACTCTCAAGACGTGGAAACGTTAATGAAAATATCTAGTGATACGAATACACCTGTTGCTGTTGGATATTGTGTGAGATATATGCCGGCAGCTGTTAGGGTGAAGAAACTGTTAGAACAGAATACACTTGGCTGCGTGTATAACGCGTCTGTGAACGTGGGACAATATTTACCTGATTGGAGGCCATCAAAAGAGTATCAAAATTCTGTTTCTGCTAAAAAAAGCTTAGGTGGTGGTGTCTTATTGGAGTTAAGTCATGAAATTGACTACATCCAATGGCTTTTGGGCCCTATGGAAGTCGAATATGCTCAGCTAAGAAGCACTTCAGAGTTAGATTTAGAGGTTGAAGAGTTGGCAGATGTGATTCTAGTGTCAGAAACTGGGATTGTTTGTAGTATCCATATGGATTTTCTGCAAAAGAAGGCACTCAGGACCTGTAGTCTTATTGGTGAGAAAGGAAGGTTAGACTGGGATCTGCTAAGTAATACTGTCCAACTCCATACAAGAGAAAGGAGTATATGTTTATTTGCTGAAGTAAATTGGGACTCTAATCAAATGTACCTTTCGTTGTTGAAGGATTTTTTAAATTTAGTTGTTGGACAGCAGAATTCAATAATTGATTTAGAGCAAGCTGCAAGAACTGTAGGTTTGATTGAGTCTATAAAAAGCAATGCTATACAAGGGGTTAGACAATGACATGCCATGCTTTTGTCTTTGCTCGAGGAGGTTCAAAAGGCCTCCCTGGGAAGAATACTAGGCTATTATTAGGAAAGCCACTTATTCAGTATTCTGTGGAGGTGGCCCTGCAAACTTTTGGTATTGATAAGGTTTTTGTATCCACAGATGATTATGATATAGCAAAAGTTGCAAGATCCATTGGAGCTATTGTTATTGAGCGGCCTGCAGATCTAGCGCAAGACGATAGCTCAGAGTGGGAAGCGTGGAAACATGCAATTAGTTGGGTAATTAAGATGCATGGACATTTTGATCAGTTTGTAAGTTTGCCAGCAACAAGTCCATTACGACATGCTAAAGATGTAGAGTCTGCATTGCATAGAAAGTCTATTATTAGTGCGGATATTTGTATTGCAATTACCCCCTCGAGTCGCAGCCCCTATTTTAACATGGTGCAGAAAGTCAGTAATAATCTAATTGAATTAGTCATCAAACCATCTAATTATATTTATCGACGTCAAGAATCGCCAAAAGTTTTTGATATCACAACCGTTGTTTATGTGGCCGATGTAGATTTTATTATGAAAAGTAATAGTTTGTTCGATGGAACAGTTACATTTATAGAGGTTCCAAAGCATAGATCAATTGATATAGACGATATTCATGATTTTAATTTTGCAGAATCAATATTGAATAGCGCACTTAATGAGGATGGGTGATGTTATTGGACGGTAAAGTAGTTGTAATTACAGGTGGTGCTGGGTTAATTGGCGAGGAAATTGTTAAGGGGGTAGTAAGCCAAGGTGGCTTAGCAATTATTGCAGATATTGACAATGACCGAATGAATCGGGTTAGTGAAAAGCTTTGTAAGTTTCTCCCTAGTGATCAGATCGATACCTGTAAGTTGGATGTCACGTCTAAGTATTCGCTTCAAAAATGTATCGATTATGTAGGAACTAAATATCAAAAAATAGATGCATTAGTGAATAATGCTTACCCAAGGAACAAAGCTTATGGGAAGCACTTCTTTGATGTTGAATATGATGATGTTGTTGAAAATGTGGGGATGAATCTAGGTGGATGTATAATTTCAGCTCAGGTTTTTTCAAGCTATTTTAAGAACCAAGGCCATGGAAATATTATTAATCTATCATCGATTTATGGAGTTGTGGCCCCTAAATTTGAAATTTATGATAACACTAAAATGACAATGCCAGTTGAGTATGCAGCAATTAAATCAGGTGTTCTTCATTTGACCGAATATATAGCTAAATATCTGAAAGATAGCAATATCAGGGTAAACGCAATAAGTCCTGGTGGTATTTTGGACGGACAACCTAATAATTTTTTGAGAGAATATAAACATAATTGTTTATCAAAAGGTATGCTGGATCCGGTAGATTTAATTGGTACTTTAGTATTTTTACTCAGTGATATGAGTACATTTATCAATGGCCAAAACATCATCGTTGATGATGGATTTAGTTTGTAAAAACGTATGGTAAATATGCATAAAAATAACTAGTTCGTGCTCTTCATCGCAAGTTATGTATGGATTTTGATGGAAGTTATCCAATGATAAAAACTTGTTGATTAAAAGTGAGTGTGAATAGTTTTATTTAATTTGAAAGAAAAAACTTAAAGAACAAATTTGCAGTGATAGAGTTTAGTAAGAGTAAAATATGAAAATACTTCGAACCTTCGATTATTATAACGAGTTAAAACTGCTAGCTGTGAATGAAGAGGTGGACAGGGAAGGTTCTTCTTTTACTTTATATATCAAAAGAGAAATAAGTTAAAATAATGATTACTTTAAAGAAAATAAAACCATTTTCAAATGACATTGTGCTTGTCGATGGGTTATGGGGAACGGGGAAATCTATTATTGCTCCAATTGTAGGAGCAATGGATGGTTTAGAAAAACAAAAAATCGAAGCTATGTTTGAACATCTGTGTATTTTAAGCTACTTAAAAAAAATTGATGATGATGCTGTTGATGCTTTATTGAACATTTATGCCGATAAGTCTCAATATTATAATCTAATTGGGCGTGAGGTTAACCTTCGCTGGAACGATGATACTGGTCCAAAAAATAACCCAAATTCTTTTAGATATTTTAAACGATTGTTTAGGAAAGACGGCGATTCGATTGTTGATGAAATCAATCAAAAAAACCTTGCTCTACATCTAATGACTCATATGGTATTGCCTGTATCTGAGCCCTTAATTAAGGGGTTCGGAGGTCGACTTAAAATAATTGAAATAGTCAGGCATCCTGTTTATATGGTTCAACATTGGTATAGTTATATATCTAACTTTCATCATCATAGAGAGTTCTCAATCTCATTTGAATATAATGGGCAAAAAGTACCGTGGTTTGCTTCGAGTTGGAAAGACAAATATGTCGGAATGACAGTGATGGATAGAGCCTTATCTTCAATTATTTTTATGTATAGTATGCTACTTGAGTCATTAGACAGTTTAAACCTAGATAACCAAAAAATCTTTGTAACTTCATTTGAATCCTTTGTAATGAACACGAAGGACGAGTTAGTTAAATTAGAAAGTTTTTTAGGCCGTTCACACGATAAGAATATTAAGAAAATATTAAAGCAGCAAAAAATTCCAAGAGAACAGTTATTACAGGGAAAAGGCCATGCTGGCTATGGTTGGACAGAGACTAAAGCAGACTCTGAGAAGGACGCATATAATAATGAACTAAAGTTAATTCAGACTAAAGCATCTGATGCCGTTTTATCTGAATTTAATAATTTAATTCAAAATTATAATAAAAGATGGCCAAGTATCTTGAGTAAATATCACGAATCATAGAAATTTTTTTATAAATTGGTTCGATTACTGGTAATAATTGTTTAAAAAATTTAATAGTCCATTATCTTAGTAAGGAAGTGATAAAATATATGTATAAGCACTCTGAATTGACCCCACTTATTATTGTGGCCGTTGATTCTAAATTTAAATATTTTGACTACCAACGCTTTGAAATTGATTATCTAAAAAAATATTGTAATATAAAAATATTAGATTTAGGTGAGTTATATTCAAAGTCTTATTATGGATCAATATCAGCTGTGGAATATAGGGGTCAGGATATAACTTCAGTATCTACCTATAGAAAACTATTTAAAGAAATAATGGCATTGAAAAGTAATTCATTAAGGTCTAATACAGTTGTTATGAACTTTATTAGACCAACATCATTTGCATCGTTATGCTTCTTAATTGCTATTAATAAATTGGCAATAAAATCAGTAGTTTATTATAATTCAGGTTGGCCTATAGTACCAAAAAAAAATAGGTTAACGTTTAGATTTATCATGAAAGGTTCTCTTCGGCGTTTTTTTAATACCTGTGGAAGCCTAATTGACATTTCGCCAACACACTATTTATACGCTGGTAACTATTGGAAATCGGTTTGTGAGTCTAGAAAAAACAAGTTTAAAACTAGCCTTATTGCTGGAAGCACTTGGGATTATAGTAATTTCTTGATAAAAGGTAAGAAAAGTATAAGACCCTCTGATGCTTTAAATAAGTCTGCTGTTTTGTTAGATGGGGCAGGTCCAATGTTTGGCTCTGATGATGTTCATATTGGTAAGAAAACGTTTTTTACTAATGACGTTTGGTATCCATCCCTAGTAAAGTTTTTTGAAAAGGTGGAGGAGTTGTCAGGTGTCAAAATTGATGTGGCAGGACACCCAAAGTCATTACACAAAGACAATCCATTATACTTTGGTGGGCGTAATGTTTTTTATGGGAAAACAACTGACTTGATTGAGACTGCTTCTTTTGTTATTACGAGAGCGAGTACGGCTTTGTCATATGCAATTATTTTAAATAAACCTATTTTATTGATTTATAGTAATGAACTAATGGCTGATGTAGCTGCTATGGCTGCTATTAATAAAGTGGCAAAATTAGTAGGGACTACTCCAATTAATATTAATGATGAGGTAGTGGATTTTTCACAATACTTATATATTAATGACCGATGTTATACATCCTATAGTTGCAACTTTTTAACTTCTGTTAAATGTGATCGATCCAATGCTCAAATATTGTTAGAAGACGTTTTATCTCTTAAATTTTAAAAGGATTATAAGTTGATTTTTATTAAAAATATTAATTGGTTTGAAAAATAAACAGCCATTTTGATGAATAAGAAAAATGTATACTTTATCGGGTGAAAAATGATTTTTATTAGTTTATGGAATGTCTTGGGAAGCGAAAATAGAAGGAGATTAATATATACATTTTTAATTTTGTCGTTAATAAGTATTTTAGAGTTAATTGGTTTAGTGTTAGTAATTCCATATGTAAATATAATGCTTGGAGTTGATGACGCATCTAATATTTTTAACGAAGGCTTGAGGTATGTTAAATTATTGAAAATCACAGGTGATGTTAAGGTCGATGCATCCATTTTGTTTGGTTTATTTTATTTGATTAAAAATACTACTCTTATGTTGCTTATCTTTGTGGAACATGCACTTTTAAAAAAAACTCAGGCAAATATAATTAATAGGCTATTTTCACATTATTTGTATCTACCATTTTCTTTTCACTTAAAGGCCCGATCTTCAGACTTATTAAGAACAATTACATACGATGCACAAAACGTCACCGATGGTATGTTTCTGCAGCTTGCCACCCTAATAACCGAAATGATGCTGTTGGTTGGAGTGATGGTCGTCATGTCACAACAGAGTCCAATGGCGATTGTTATAATTTTTGCAATGATCTTCCCAGTTGCTTTGATCTATATTTACGTTAAAAAATACTTAGTGCTTTGGGCAATAGTGCTTCAAGTTAAGGAATCGAAACTGATCAAGAATTTGCAAGAAGGTCTTGGAGGTATTAAAGATTCAATTATATTAGGAAAGCGCCCATTTTTCGAAGATAATTTTCATAAAAATGTAATTGAGCGATCACAAACAAAAAGGAAGCGAGATGTTGCACTCTTATTTCCTAGGCAGTTGATAGAAACAATAATGATGTTGTCAATGGCTTCAGCATTTTTGTGGTTAGAACAGTCGAACGGTATAGTGGGGAGTTTGCCAGAAATGGCTTTTCTTGCGGTAGTAACAGTAAGGTTACTACCGATGAGTAATCGAATAATGTCAAGCCTGAACAATATTAAAACGTATACACCTTCGGTTAACATTGTGTGCAATACTTTGTTAGGTGCGAAAGAAAGTGTTGATTGGGCTAAAAGTATCGACCAAAAAAGTGATATAGGTAACATTCTAAATTTTGAAAATTTATCCCTAAATAGAGTTAGTTATAACTATGTAGAAAACGCTAGGGTTATAAATGATGTATCCATTTTTATTGAAAAAGGGGAAATGATCGGCTTTGCTGGTGGATCTGGAGCAGGCAAAACCACATTAATAAATTTGATCCTAGGTCTACTGACCCCTAATGATGGAATAATTTCGGTAAATGGAGAAAATATTGAGCATAATATCAAGGATTGGCAAAACTCAATTGGTTATGTTTCTCAGGTTGTTTTTTTGCTAGATGGCTCTATTGTTGAGAACATAGCATTTGGTGTCGAATCAGAAAATATTGATATTGAGAGAGTTAACGAGGTAATTGATCTAGCGAAGCTTAATTCTTGGGTTGAAAGTTTGCCCGATGGTCTTGAGTCAGTTGTAGGTGAACAAGGTGTTCAGATCTCAGGTGGGCAGCGCCAACGTATTGGAATAGCTCGAGCTTTATATAAGGATCCAAAAATATTAGTTTTTGATGAAGCAACATCTTCGCTCGATAATCTTACAGAAAAAGAAATTATGGATGACATTTATAAGATGCATGGTGACAGAACTACGTTAATTATTGCACACCGTCTTGATACTATTCGTAAATGTGATCGTATTATTGTTTTGGAAGGTGGCGTCGTCGTGGGTGATGATCAATACGCGTCACTTTTAAAAACTAGTGAAGTATTTAAAAAGATTTCATTAATATAGAAATGATTTATTAAACTTGCTATTTAATGTTGGGTTTTGTTTACTACTAAGTTACGAGATCTAACAATCTAGTGATAAATCTATTAAGTAATAAAAGTGGTTCGTCAATAGATTTTGGCGCTTATATTTATTTTAAATAATTATTATTGGGTACGTAAGATGTTTGATGACAAGGTGATATTAATCACAGGCGGAACTGGTTCGTTTGGTAAAAAGTACACTCAGGTACTGCTTGAAAAATACAGCCCTAAAAAAATAATTATTTTTTCTAGAGATGAGTTAAAACAGTTTGATATGAGTCAAGTCTTTGGCGATTCTTGTATGCGATACTTCATCGGGGACGTTAGGGATCTGGATCGGCTAGAAGAGGCAATGGAAGGTGTTGATTATGTGATCCATGCAGCGGCAATGAAGCAAGTGCCAGCAGCTGAGTACAACCCTATGGAATGTATCAAAACCAACATATATGGCGCTGAGAACGTTATAAAAGCATCCATCAAAAGTGACGTCAAAAAGGTCATTGCACTTTCTACTGACAAAGCAGCCAATCCAATTAATTTATATGGTGCTACAAAATTAGCTTCTGATAAATTATTTGTTGCAGCAAACAATATGGTTGGTACTAGGGATACTAGTTTTTCTGTAGTGCGTTATGGAAATGTTATTGGGTCTCGGGGATCTGTAGTACCTTTTTTTCAAAAATTAATTGCTGGTGGGGCTATCGAATTGCCCATTACTCACGTTGAAATGACGCGCTTCACAATTACGCTTCAAGCGGGTGTAGAGTTTGTGCTGAAGAATTTTGAGAGGATGAGGGGTGGAGAAATATTTGTACCTAAGTTGCCGTCTATTCGCGTAATAGACGTGGCGAAGGCAATGGCTCCCAATCTCAAACAAAAAATAATTGGTATTCGACCTGGCGAAAAACTACATGAAATAATGTGTCCCTCGGACGATAGCCATTTAACTTTGGAGTTTGATGATCACTACGTAATTTGTCCTACTATTCAATTTAATCACGAGGTTGATTTCAAAAAAAACCCTTTAGGCGAAGTTGGAGAATTAGTTAAAGAAGGCCATGAATATAATTCTGGTACCAATGTGGCATGGCTTCCTCGTGAAGATTTTTTACAAATGGTTGATGAGGTTGATTTTTCTTAAATGGTTATTCCTTATGGTAAGCAAGATATTAATCAGGCTGATATAGATGTGGTGGTTAGTGTATTAAAGTCTGATTTTTTAACACAAGGCCCGCAAGTTCCGTTGTTTGAAGAGGCAGTTATCGCCTATTGTGGGGTTAGTTATGGAGTGGCAGTTAATAGTGCGACATCGGCTTTACATGTTGCTTGCCTTGCTTTAGGTCTCAAAGAAGGTGATTCTTTATGGACTAGTCCAAACTCTTTTGTGGCTTCTGCCAACTGTGGTTTATATTGTGGGGCACAGGTGGACTTTGTGGATATCGACCTACAGACTTATAATATATCGGTCGTAGAATTAGAAAAGAAATTAATAAAGGCGAAACAAGATAATAATATCCCCAAAGTACTGATCCCAGTTCATTTTGCTGGACAATCTTCTAATATGAAAAAAATACATTCCCTAGGCCAAGAATATGGATTTAAAATTATTGAAGATGCCTCACACGCGATTGGGGGTAAATATGTAAACAGGCCGATTGGATGTTGTCAGTATTCTGATATCACTGTTTTCAGTTTCCATCCTGTCAAAATCATTACGACTGCAGAAGGTGGTCTTGCCACTACCAATTCTAAAGAATTGGCGGAAAAAATGTGCCTTTATCGCAGCCATGGGATTACTCGTGAAAAGAATATATTGGCTAAATCCTCTGAGGGAGAATGGTACTATGAACAAGTTGATTTAGGATTTAATTACCGGATGACTGATTTACAGGCTGCATTAGGAATTAGTCAAATTGGCAGGGTTGATCAATTTGTTGCTAACCGTCACATTCTGCGAAAAAGGTATGATTCATTGCTAAATGGCATGCCAATAATTTTGCCACATCAAGATGAAAGTTGTTATTCAGCACTTCATTTGTATCCTATACAAATAGACTTTTGCGCGATTGGTAAAAATAGAAAACGAGTTTTCGCTGAACTCAGAGCCAATGGTATTGGAGTTAGCGTACATTATATACCAATTCATACCCAGCCATACTACCAGCAATTGGGATTTAGCGAAGGGGACTTTTTAAATGCAGAGTTATACTACAGTCGCGCGCTTACTATCCCTTTGTTTAATACAATGACGTTTGTGCAGCAAGACAAAGTTGTGGAATTAATCAAACGAGTGCTTCAATGAATATTTGTGTCATTCCAGCAAGATCTGGAAGCAAACGTCTCCCGGGTAAAAACATTAAAAATTTTGATGGGAAACCAATGATTGTGCATGCAATTAATGGAGCTAAAAAATCCAAAATCTTCGATCACATTATTGTATCTACTGATGATGAAGAAATAGCGGCGATTGCCAGAAAATGGGGTGCGAAAACACCCTTTTTACGCCCTAAAAGACTTGCAGATGATTATACACCTACCGCGCCTGTGATATCACATGCGGTTACTGAGTGTCTAGCATTAGGTTGGTCTATTGATTATGTTTGCTGCATATATCCTTGTGTACCATTAATTCAAGCTAAAGATATTAAGCTTGCTTTGGATTTACTTCAGAATCACGCATCTGCAGCTTATAGCTTTCCTATAACTGAGTTTCCTTCGGTGATTCAAAGAGCTCTTCGACTAAATTCATTAGGACATACTTTGCCTTTTTACACAGATTTCGAACTCACTAGAACGCAAGACCTTGAGAAGGCTTTCTATGATGCTGGTCTATTTTATTGGGGGAAACCCGAAGCCTGGCTCAATAATGATAAGATTCATAGTTGTGGAGCCGGTCTTGAGATCCCAAATTGGCGAGTTGTAGATGTTGACACGTTAGGAGACTGGAAGAGAGCTGAATTAATGTATAATGTTTTAAAAGAAAATGGTGGCTTAGAGTGCAAATGACAATATCCCTTGAAGCTTGGCTATAAAGAACTTAGTAAGTCTCTTAAATGTTAATGAAGTTGGATCAAATAAATAAAATGATATCTCTGTTTTAATGCTGATGAACAGTAACTGTGGGAATTTAATACTTTTTAATTAGACCATGCAAAGAATTAGATTAATCAATAATTAACCTAGTGGGCCGGGTTAATTTTGTGAGGTTTGCAATGCGCTAACACTATATTTGTTGATGCTGTCCGGCATATGTGGCGCTATTTAGTGTATATATATTTTCTTATAAAAGGTGTTGTGGTAGGAGACTAAAGGTCCTAGAAGTCGTTATCTGTAAATAAAATTTTGTCGGTGCAAGGATAATGCTGAAAATTATAATTCGTGTTGATGCTTCAATTCAGATTGGTATAGGACACGTCATGCGTTGCTTAACCTTAGCTCATGTGTTGAGGGTGAATGGTTCCGATGTTTGCTTTGTCTGCCGGGACTGTCCGGGTCACTTACAAAAAGTTATAAAAAAACAGGGTTTTCGTGTCGTTTTGCTCCCTAAAGCCAAACTAGGATATTCGCTAAAGGAAAAAGATTCCCCGTATGCGAATTGGTTGGGCTTACCTTGGCAACAAGATGTTGAAGAGGTAAAGAATTTTTTGAAGCATAAACCTATTGATTGGGTAATAGTTGATCACTATGGGATTGATTATCGATGGCATGAATCCATTCGTCTTTATACAAAAAAAATAATGGTTATTGATGATTTAGCAGATAGAAAGCTAGACTGTGATTTATTGCTAGATCAAACGAGTGGGCGAGAACTCGAAAACTATGCCTCATTAATACCTGGAAAAAGTCATCTATTGCTGGGGACCAATTATGCACTTTTGCGACCTGAATTTAAGCAAATACGACGAAAAGCAATCGATAAAAGAAGGACCTTTGATGGTATTAGGCAGATAATTGTATCGATGGGCAGCATGGATCCTAATAATTTGACAGGTTCAGTACTATCTGCACTCGAAGAAGTAAAATGGAAACATGCGCCCATCGTCGATGTGGTTTTAGGGGGAAAGGCTCCCTTTCTAAAATCGATAATAGACCAATCAAAAAACCACTTGTTAGAAGTTAACATATGTCAGGATGTAAGTGATATGTCTCAACTAATGTTAAGAGCAGATTTAGCTATTGGTGCGGGAGGAACAACCTCTTGGGAACGTTGTATTCTTGGATTACCATCTCTGGTAGTCAAGTTAGCTGAAAATCAGGTAGAAGTCATAGGTGAGTTAGTTAAATTAGGAGTCGCAAGACGTATCTATGAAATTGAAAGTGATGTCGTTCTTGAGTGCAACAATTTAATTCAAAAAAATACGCTAATGTCGCTTATGTCTGAAAATGCTTTTAAGGTAGTAGATGGTCAAGGAGCCGAATTAGCTGCTATTTACATGCACCCTGATGTTACTCGAGATGGAAGTCGAATAACAATTAGAAATGCAAACATGCATGACGTGGATTTGACGTTTCAGTGGCAATTAAATCCAAATACAAGAAAATATTTCTTTGACCCAAAAGTACCAATTTATGATGAGCACTTAGTTTGGTTCCAAAATATTTTGGATGTACCTACAGACTTTTTCTATATTATCGAAAAAAATAGCAAGCCTGCAGGGGTTGTCAGGTTGAATTATAACTTTAGTGGTCTAAATAGCTGCTACATAGTTTCAATTTATGTATCACCAGATCATTATAAGTTAGGCATAGGTTCGATTGTGTTAGGTTATATTGACCAACTTTTTTTGGGTAACGAGTTACACGCAAAGATTGTTGAGAAAAACATTGCTTCAGAAAGTTTATTTGTTAAATGTGGTTATGTAAAAACTAAGGAGTATGGTTTGTATATAAAATATCCAAAAACAGGTAACTTTCTTGATGAATAATTATGTTGTTGCTGCAGTGAAACAGTGGAATATAGATGCGTATGAAACGTATTCAAAAAAACTTAAAGGTAACTGGTATTTTGTTGGTTCCCCTGAAGAGTTATCTTCTACGTTCCTGAATCGAGTTAAACCAAGGTTCATCTTCTTTCCCCATTGGTCTTGGCTAGTATCAAAAGAAACCATATTTAATTATGAATGTGTATGCTTCCACATGACCGACTTACCTTATGGGAGAGGGGGAAGTCCTTTACAAAACTTAATTGTACGTGGTCAGAAAAAAACAAAATTGACTGCAATTAAGATGGTGGAAGAGTTAGATGCGGGGCCAGTCTATGGGAACCTTGATTTACCTTTACATGGAAGTGCGACGGATATTTTCGCTCGTGCAGCGGAATTAGTTTATGAATTGATTTCAAAAATTATTGAAAGTGAACCTGAACCTATTCAACAACAGGGAGCTGTAACTCTCTTTCAGCGCCGCTTACCAGAACAAAGTATCGTTCCCGCGGCCTGCAATATTAACCAAATCTTTGACCATATAAGAATGTTAGATGCAGAATCATATCCACCTGCATATATAGAATATGAGGGTCTCAGATTAGAATTTACAAATGCAACCAAGCTGGGCGATGATTTAATGTGCAGCGTCAAAATCACGAAGAGTTAAATATGCAATTAATTGAAATTGATGGTCGAAAAATTGGTGCTGGTGCGCCTCCGTATATTATTGCAGAGCTATCAGCAAATCATAATGGAGACCTTGAACGTGCGTTAAGGACTATAGAAATGGCAAAGAACATGGGAGCCGATGCTATTAAATTACAAACCTATTCTGCCGATACCATGACTATTGACTGTGAAAAAGATGATTTCCAAATTCGTGGTGGTTTGTGGGACGGTTTTAATTTATATAGACTCTATGATTGGGCCCATACACCTTTTGAATGGCATAAAGTGATTTTTGAGCACGCCCGTAAGCATCAAATAACTTGTTTTAGCACTCCTTTTGATGAGACTGCTTTAGATCTGTTAGAAGACCTTAACGCTCCAGCATATAAAATAGCTTCATTTGAAATAATAGATTTAGCTCTTGTCAAATATGTTGCACAGACAAACAAGCCTATGATTATTTCTACAGGAATGGCTAATTTGGATGAAATAACTGAAGCTGTTGAAACAGCTAGACAGAATGGCTGTAAAAGTCTCATATTATTACACTGTATTAGTGGCTACCCAGCGCCAGCCAATCAATCTAATTTACTTACTATCCCTGATATGGCTAGACGTTATAATGTAGTGCCTGGTCTTTCAGACCACACTCTCGGGACTACAGTTTCTATAGCGGCTGTCGCTTTAGGCGCTTGTGTGATTGAAAAACATGTAACTCTAAGCCGAAAAGATAAGGGTGCTGACAGCGAATTTTCTTTGGAACCCAGTGAGTTAAAAACACTATGCGATGATACCAAAGTTGCTTGGCACTCATTGGGTAGAGCTGGATATGAACGCAAACCAGTTGAGGAAGAAAATATTAGGTTTAGACGCTCTATTTATGTAGTAGAAAACATAAATGTCGGCGATCTTTTTACGACGGAAAACACCCGTCGGATCCGTCCAGGATTTGGATTACCACCCAAGTACATCAATGAAGTAATAGGCAAAAAAGCAAAAATAAACATAGAGCGTGGAACTGCATTATCCTGGGAACATATAGAATGAAAAAGATTTTGGTTGTAGCTGCACACCCTGATGACGAAGTGCTTGGATGTGGTGGGACGATAGCTAGGCACTCAGATGAGGGTGATGAAGTCTACATTTTATTTATGACTGATGGTGTTTCATCTCGTAAAAATGCTTCTGTAGAAGATGAGTGGGAAAGACATAAGTCCATGCATCAAAGTTGTGAGATATTAGGCACCCAGAGACCACAGTTTCTAGGGTTTCCTGATAATAGAATGGATACGGTTGCATTGCTTGATGTGGTAAAAGAAATAGAACAGGTTATTAATAAAATTCAGCCTTCAATTATTTATACCCATCATAAGGGAGATCTTAATATTGATCACCAGATTACACATCAAGCAGTTTTAACAGCTTGTAGGCCTATACCTAAAAGCCCTGTGAGTGAGATTTATAGTTTCGAGGTTCTTTCTAGTACAGAGTGGCCATCACCTTCTTCACAAAGCATCTTTATTCCAAATAGATACGTCGATATATCAAACTATATGACTCTTAAGCTAAAAGCTTTAGATGCATATTCTGAGGAAATGCGAGATTACCCCCATAGCCGTTCGATTGGAGCCATTGAGTCACTAGCCAAATATCGTGGATCTACAATGGGATTGATGGCTGCAGAATCTTTCATAACAGAAAGAGTATTGGTTAAATAAAGGTAGTTAATTAGTCGAGGCGGCAGTTTAATGATTACGAATATATATTTCCACATAGATGAATTTGGAAGAGATGCGATAACTGCAAGTGCATTAAAAAAAGCGTGTGCAGAGCGGGGTATTAATTTAGTTTATGGAAACAGGGTATATACCAAAAGAGTATTAGAGTTTTTTGCTTTTGCCTTTGATATTATTATTTTACCAAGGCCTATGTTTTTATCGGATTTTAGGGACATTGAACGGGAAATACCTCCAGTTGTGATTGTGTTTACCGAGTCGGTGGGTCGCGTTGTTGACGAAAATAATGACAAATTCACCCTATTTAGTTTATTAGATACACCCTTTATGGAGGGCGATACTAAATATGTAGATAAAGTATCTTTATTTTCATTATGGGGCAACAGCGCTAAAAAAAGGATAGACAAATACTACCCAGAGATTTCAGAAAAATTCTATGTGACTGGACATCTCAGACATGATTTTAGGTGTGCTGTGGGTGTGAGAACTAATAGATCCAATAAAAAGTCAAAAATTGGATTAATTACTCGTCAACCATTACTGAATGACTTTTTAAAGAGACGCCCCATTGAGTCTATAGTAGCCAGTTGTGTGAATATAGAAGCACGTTACGATTACAACAATAAGATAAATGGTGATTTCTTGTTATCGCAAGATAACGAACGGGTTGATGAAATCTATATGGAAGCAGTTGATATACAGGTTTTGCTTCAACTTTTGTTAAAGTTAGATAACGAAGGTCATGAATTATATTTGAAAGTGCATCCCCGCGAAAATAAGGACGTTTGGGTTGAGTTTGTAAAAAAATATAATTTGAATATAGTTTTAGCTTATTGGAACATGCCGTTTGCTCATTGGATACAGCAGCTTGATTATGTAATTGGACCTGCATCCACGAGTTTTTATGATTGCTGTATAGCTGGAGTTCAACCAATTTGCACTCGGAAAGTAAATAAAAATCGGGATGATCATATTAATAGTTTTTCTGAAGAATATGGGGCTCTCATGGAAAATATTGTAACACCAGATTCCATTGATGAGATCGTTAACATCGTGAGTATACGAAATGAAAAATTTCAATTAACGGATGAAATCAAGAAGATTTTGTCAAATGAAACAAACTACCCAGAATCTTATACTTCAATAGATAAATTGTTAGATCAATGTTTAGATTTAAAAGAAACGAATAAAGTTGGACGAGTAACTAAACATCTTTATTTAATAGGATTCTATGTCTACGGATGTTTTGTGAATCATGTGATGAAAGTTCACCGTTTCATACAAAGAAGGACTGAACAGGGATCGACATTTTTGATGACCAAAAAGAATCGGGCCTATATTGACTCACTTACAGATTAACATTAAAAATCACTAAGCTTATTAGGTATAACAATATGTCGTTAATGGAAAAAATTAAAGAAGGTGAGCTCACTGTTGGCAGTTGGATAACACTGGCGCATCCTGCAATCGCAGAGATTATGTCTAAAGCTGGATTTGATTGGTTGGCAGTTGATTTAGAGCATAGTGTGATAACGATACGCGAAGCTGAAGAATTAATCAGGGTGATTAGTCTGGCAGGTGTGACGCCGCTAGTGCGTTTGACATCAAATAATCCTGACTTAATAAAACGGGTAATGGATGCGGGTTCTCATGGTGTAATTGTACCGATGGTGAAATCTGCAGAGGATGCAGTAATAGCGGTAGAATCAGTAAAATACCCCCCAGTCGGAAAGCGAGGTGTTGGTCTTGCTAGAGCGCAAGGTTATGGAACGGAATTTAAAGAATATCTTAAATGGCAAAGAGATAATGCCGTTGTTATTGTGCAAGTTGAACACATTGATGCAGTGAATAATTTGGAAGAAATCTTTTCAGTAGAGGGTGTGGACGGTTATATAATTGGTCCATATGATCTTTCGGGTTCATTGGATGTGCCCGGTCAGTTTGATCATCCAGATTTTTTAGCGGCTATGGATCGTGTTCGTGTAGTAGCCAAAAAAATGAATATGACAGGTGGTATTCATGTAATTGAACCCGATCCTGAACAATTAAAGCAACGTATTAATGAAGGTTATGGGTTTATCGCTTATAGTTTAGATATCCGCATGCTTGATGTTGCATCCCGAAAGGGTCTTGAATATATTCGAAAGTAAACGGAAAAGAAAAATTATGAAAGCAATTGCAATTATACCAGCTCGTATGGGCTCATCACGTTTTCCAGGAAAGCCTATGGCGAAAATTCGTGGTGTACCGATGATAGGGCACTGCTATCACCGAACTCGCATGTGCTCTGAGTTAGTTGAAACTTATGTAGCAACCTGTGATCAGGAGATTTATGACTATGTTGTCTCAATAGGAGGTAAAGCAGTTATGACAGCTGATACGCATGAAAGAGCAACAGACAGAACCGCAGAAGCTATGCTGAAAATAGAAAAGATGTTGGGTGATCAGGTAGATGTAGTTGTAATGGTTCAGGGGGACGAGCCAATGGTTACCCCAAGAATGATTAGTCAATCATTATCCCCATTCCTAAATGACGATACGGTCGATATTGTTAATTTAATGGCGCACATCAAAACTGTTAAAGAATTTGAAGACCCCAATGAAGTTAAAGTGGTTGTAAATAAAAATAGTGATGCAATTTATTTTTCAAGAGAAGCAATTCCATCACGAAAAAAAGGTTTTGATGAAGTTCCTATGCTTAAACAGGTATGCATCATACCGTTTAAGCGAGAATCTTTGTTGAATTTTAATGAAACACCAGAGACGGAACTTGAACGTATAGAATCTGTTGACATGCTGAGAGTTATCGAAAATGGTGGTAGCGTTAGAATGGTAATGACTTATGATAATTCGTTGAGTGTTGATACTGTAGAAGATAGAAATAACGTTGAAAAACTTATGGAAGGAGACGTAATGATGCTCGATTATTTATAAATTAATAATTAAAGGATAAATAAATCGTTTTGATCTTAAATATTAAATTATTAAAGGTATAAATGTTGGTCAATTAAAGAAATCATGAGCTATGGCAAACTATATAGTCACAGGCGCTGCAGGTTTTATCGGCGGAGCAGTAACGCGAAAATTGATTAGTGACGGACATTATGTTGTTACTATAGACAACCTGAGTACTGGTTTTAAAGATAATATCCCAATTGGAGTTGTTTTCATACAAGGTGATTGTGGAGATGCTGCAGTTTATGAAAAGTTACCTACAAAAAGATATGATGCAATTTTTCATATCGCCGGACAGAGTTCTGGTGAAATAAGTTTTGATGACCCTATCTATGATATTCGTACAAATGCAGAGTCAACATTATTATTACTTAAGTATGCTTTAAAAAACCGATGTCAACGTTTTATCTATGCTAGCACTATGTCTGTGTATGGAATTAAATCTGATTCTGCAGTCACCGAAGAAGAAGTCTGTGAGCCTGAATCCTTTTATGGTGTAGCAAAGCTTGCGAGTGAACATTACATGCGTATATATCAACAATATGGTATCAATAGCACCAGCCTGCGACTTTTTAACGTTTATGGACCTGGGCAAAACATGTTAAATCTTCGTCAAGGTATGGTAAGTATTTTTATGGCGCAAATGATTAATAATAGACATGTGAAAATTAAGGGTTCTGAATCGAGGTTCAGGGATTTTGTTTATATTGACGATGTAGTTGATGCTTTTATAAAGTGCCTAACCCGTCAACAAACATGGGGTCAAAATATTAATATTGCAGTGGGTAGAAAGACAACTATTCGTGAACTCATGAAAATTATGCTTAACGCTTTTAAACAAGAAGTCACTATTGAATCTATAGGTTCAACTGATGGGGATATTCATGGTATCCGTGCGAACACGGATAAAATGCAATCCATGCTTGGCTTTAAAAATATAACAAACTTAGAAGATGGAGTAAAAAAAATGCTAGTATGGGCAAGTAATACAAAATAATAATAATGATTTTTAAAGATACTATCGAATCGTTATTACTTAGGATTAAATATGAAAATTTTTTTAAAAAATATACTAATATCAAATGTCATTAAAATAGCTGCGTTATTTAATATTGATATTAATATTGTAATTGCTAGAAAGAGTAAGAAAACCGATTTCTCATCTGTTGATCGTAATGCACTGGAGTCTTTTTATAATAACGATAATAGTAATGTGCTTTATAAAGAAGGTTTAAAGCAATCTGGGATGGAACATACCGACCATTTTCTAAAACAGTGTAGGTATTACAGGCTTCAACAGATGCTTAAATTTGTACTAGGCAGCGGCCTTAATGGAAGCGTTGCAGAATGTGGCTGCTGGAAAGGCCATTCCAGTTATATTATTGCAAGCATCTTGATGGAACATAAGTATAAAGGAAAATTTAGTATATTCGATTCCTTTGAAATGGGACTGTCAGATAAGCATGAGAAGGATATTAATACGAGACACATATTGAGTGTGGAAGATATACAAAAAGAGAAAGAACTATTTTCTTCAAAGGAAAATGACTTGCACGAAGTATTAAAACCATTTGATTTTTATAAATTATATAAGGGTTGGATTCCTGAGCGATTTGGTGAGGTTGAAAAAGAAAAATTTATTTTTGTGCATCTGGATGTTGATCTATATCAACCAACGCTAGATAGTTTAGAATTCTTTTATCCGAGGCTTAAGAAAGGAGGTGTTATTGTGTTGGATGATTACGGCTATACACAATTCCCTGGTGCAAAAAAGTGTGTTGATGAGTTCTTAGCAAGAAATGAATGTTCATTATTTTTTGTTGGATCTACTGGTGGATGTTTTATTATTAAATAACCCTTTATTTCTACACTACAACTTTTGGATATTTAAATAATTTTAATTTTAATTTTAATTGTTATTGGAGTCATAGGTGAAAGTATTAATTACAACAGTGCCTTTTGCGGATAAAAATAAATTACCATTAGATATGTTGGATGATGCAGGTTTTAAATATGTGATAAACCCAACTGGTAAGAAATTAACAGAAGAAAAGTTGGCAGAATTAGTAACTGATTTTGATGTGATTATAGCTGGTACAGAACCAATAACTGAATTTGTTATGAGTAAGGCTAAAAACCTCAGAATGATCTCAAGGGTAGGAATAGGATTGGATAGTGTTGATTTGTTGGCGGCAAAAAAAAGAGGAATTAAAGTATCATATACGCCAGATGCGCCATCACCAGCTGTTGCTGAATTGACTATTGGTTTGATTATCACATTACTGAGATCGGTTCATCTGTCTAATCTGCAGATGCATAAAGGTGAATGGAATCGTTATTTTGGTAAAAGAATTGCTGATGCAACTATAGGCGTAATCGGCTTAGGAAGGATTGGAACTCGAGTACTAAATAGACTATCAGTCTTTGGAACGCCAAAATTATTAGTTAATGATATAAGTCGCAATCAAGAATTGGACCATAAGTTTAAACTAGACTGGGTTTCAAAAGAAAAAATTTACCAAGAGGCCGATATAATATCCCTCCATTTACCTCTCACTGCTAGAACAAAAAACATGATTGGTCGGGAACAACTCTTGACGATGAAAAGTGATGCGTCGATTATTAATACGTCACGTGGGGGCATAATAAATGAAAAAGACTTATTCGATGTAATGAACGAAGGGCACCTGTCTGGTGCAGCGATAGATGTCTTTGACAATGAACCGTATTCAGGAGAATTAGTTGGAATTGAACGCTGTCTTTTAACTGCGCATATGGGTTCAATGTCTATCGACTGTCGTACCCGTATGGAAATTGAATCAACGGAAGAAGCTGTGCGTTTTTTATTGGGTAAGCCGTTATTAAGTGAGGTCCCTGAAGCAGAGTATACTGTTCAAAGGGAAGGTTTATAATAATGGATAAAGTATTAGTAATTGGCGGTGCTGGCTTCATGGGGAGTCATGCTGCTGATGAGCTTTCCAAGCAAGGTTATGATGTAACTATATTTGACCAATGTGAGTCACCATGGATAAAAAAAGATCAAAAAACCATCATCGGTGACATCATGGATCGAGAGGCGGTTCAAGCCGCAGTCAAAGGGTCCAAATATATATACCATTATGCAGGAATTGCAGATATATCTGAAGCGTCTGGCAGTCCCTATGACACTATAAATTCTAATGTTATGGGGACAACTATCGCGCTAGAGGCTGCTGTAAAAGAGAAGGTAGAAAGGTTCGTGTACGCTTCAAGTATGTACGTATATAGTCCTTATGGTTCATTTTATAGAGCGAGTAAGCAAGCTGCAGAGACAGTTATAGAGGCATACAATCAAAAGTTTAAGCTTGATTATACATTACTGCGTTATGGCTCATTGTATGGCCCTCGATCACAAAATTGGAATGGGCTTAAGCGCCTTTTGAGTCAGATAGTTAAAGAGGGTAGGCTAGATTACTTTGGGACAGGCAAAGAGCGAAGAGAATATATACACGTATTTGACGCGGCCCGTCTTAGCGTTGATATTCTAAATGTGGCACATAGAAATGAGGCGATAACTGTCACAGGTTCACAAGTTCTCAACTCATCAGAGCTAATCGATATGATGTTTGAAATTGTTGGATGTGAGAGGGATGTTAGTTTCCATAACAGTAAAAGTTTAGGTGATCACTATGTAATGACTCCATATCGATATGTTCCTCAAAAAGCCAAAAAACTAGTTCCAGATGAATTTGTCGATGTAGGTGAAGGTATCCTTGATTTGATAGGTGAAATTCACACAGAGAATCAAGACTAAATGGATATTACTATCCGAGCTTGTATGGATAGCCAATTAAAGGAAGACTTCTTGATGATACTAAGCGCTAGGACTGAATATATTACATGACTATTATCAATGATCCAGCTAGGGCGATTGACTTAATTAAATCAAAACGGTTGTTAATATTCGATTTTGATGGGGTATTGGCTGATTCAGTAGAGGTGAAAACAGAAGCCTTTGCGGAAGTATATAAAGCCTATGGCAGTGATGTGATCAAGGATGTAGTCGCCCATCATCGAAACAATGGTGGGATGTCTAGATTTGATAAATTTAAGCACTATCACAATACGTTTTTACAGCAAAACATTGATATTCAATCACTTAATGAATTATCAGAGTTATTTTCGCAAATTGTTGTAGATAAAGTGATCAAATCTGCCGAAATAGCTCATATTGGGAAATTCCTTGAGCAATGCTGCGAACGTGGACATCTGTTAGCTGTGAACTCAGCAGCTCCAACCGCAGAAGTTATCAAAATAATCAATGCTCGCGGGCTGTGGGGGGTTTTTAATGAGATATATGGATCGCCTGGCAGTAAAATAGATAACTTCAAAGCGATTAAAAGGGATCTTTCAGTTGATTTTAATGACTGTGTTTTCTTTGGCGATGCAAGTGCTGACTTCAATGCAGCCCATTCTGTGGGAATGGAGTTTATAGGTATTGGACAAACTATTGCTGAATTATTAGAAGACACGGAAGGCCGATGGTTTGGGTTCGATGACTTTAGGGATCTTGTTTGTGGAGATTGATTTAAGGAAAACTGGGACTATGACTGTTAGTCAGGCTAAAGAGATTTCTAGTTTGGAACCAAGTGTTAGATCGGAATATAATCGGTTTATTGGTGAATTAATTAAAAAAAATAACCTGAGCGATATAGACTTGTTATTGCAGGCTACTTGCAGGAATACTAACCTTTCTTTTATTCTTGATAGGTTTTGTAGATTTCGCTTGTTGCGGAATATGCTTGAACGTGAAGAGGTGATAAAAAAAGTATTCGTTGATTCTGTTAGTATGAAGTCTGTCTGTGAGCGACTAATTGGTGAATTTGATTCTAAAGTCATTGTCGAATATAAAAAAATAAACTTACCAAATAAGTATAACGTTTTAAATAATTGTATTAAAAGCTTATGTTTGATGTTGTGCTTATTCTTTGTGCCTAAAATCATTCCTGGTAAAAGAATGCCATCTAAACCAATAACGTATTTAGAGAATTTTTTATTTATTGATAGTATTGATGATTCTGGTGTGTTGGTTGATCGTTATTACCCTAGTCTAATTGAAAGTATTGAAGATGAGGGTGTTCAAAAAAGTATATGGTACGTACCTATTTTAATTGGCTTTAGAACAATAGGTCAGTACTTTTCTATATTTAAAAAAATCAGGCGATCTAAATCTAATTTTTTAATGAAAGAAGATTGGTTGTTATTAAGTGATTATGTAACAGCATTTAAACTTTCGTTAGGGCTTCATAGAAGGGTTATTACTATTCCAATGTGGGAGGGAATATGTGTTCATGAAGTTGTTAATGATGAACTTATTAAAGAGATTGGCTCTCCAGCATTAGTGAATGCAGTATTGTTCTATAAATTCATTAAACGCCTTAAAGAGCAAAAGGTCGAGATTGATATTGCAATTGATTGGAACGAAAATCAAGTAATTGATAGGGCAATTAATCTAGCTTTCAAGAAATACTTTCCAGATGTTTACGTCAAGGGTTACCAAGGTTATGTAGTTCCCGACTTCTATACGTGCAAAGATCCAACAGTTTATGAGGTTGAGGCCGGCTCTGTTCCTAATGAGATCTGTGTGGTTGGTGAGGCATTCGTAGAAAATAAAAAACGGTATTGTTCAAATTTGAAGGTTGGTATCGCACCAGCATTTAGATTTTCAAATTCATACAATCCAAACTACTTGGGGTGCAAAAAAACATCAGATATTATTATTGTATTGCCAATTTCACTCCAAGATAGCCGCGAAATATTAAGACTATGTGTAAAACTTGCGAATATTATTGGTGATCAACATAATTTTATTGTGAAATATCACCCAACGTTCACCAAAGAGCGTTTCTTTTCTTTAGCGCCTGAAGCGAAAAATAGTTGCTTTAGGTTTTCGGATCAACATTTGTATGATCATTTAAGTAGTGCTTGTTTGTTAATTTCGGCACTTTCTAGTGTTTGTTTAGAAGCAGCGGTTCTAGGACTTATGGTCGCAATCGTTGGCACCCGATCGGGTCCAGTAATGAACCCCCTCTCTGGATTGAAGGGTATTGAATCCTGGAAAGTGTGTTACGACGAAAATGAAATATTATCATTATTGAATACTAGTCATCCTAAGGCTGCCTTTAAATCAAATTATTTTTTTCAACCTGTTTCTACAGCTAATGCTTTAGAATTCATTTCTAAACCTTAAAGTGGAGTATCAAGACTATAATGCCATTTGATAATATTTATGCCGATAAAACAGTTGTTATTACCGGACACACAGGCTTTAAAGGCAGTTGGCTGGCTGCTTGGTTGAGCCATCTTGGCGCAAATGTTGTTGGGCTATCAATCGATTTGCCAAGCAATCCGTCACACTTTGTAGCTACAGACATGGCTAATTATATAGAAGATAACAGGATCGATGTTTGTGACGCTAAATTGGTAAAGCAATGCTTTAAAAAAATCCAACCAGATTTTGTCTTTCATTTAGCAGCTCAGGCTCTTGTTAGACCGTCTTACGACAGTCCATTGGAAACGCTTACAACGAATGCAATGGGTACTGCTAATGTTCTTGATGCATTACGACTTATAGAAAAGCCAGTTGTAGCGATTATGATTACAAGTGATAAAGCATATGACAATGTGGAGTGGGTATGGGGTTACCGTGAAACGGATGCTTTAGGTGGTAAAGATCCGTACAGTGCGTCCAAGGGCATGGCAGAAATTGTTATTCGCTCCTATGTTGAATCTTTTTTTAATCACGATAATAATAAAATTCGGATTGGCATTGCGCGAGCGGGTAATGTCATAGGTGGAGGTGATTGGGCTAAAGATAGGATCGTACCTGATTGTGTAAAATCATGGGCTGAAAATAATGTTGTTGATATTCGAAGTCCAGAATCCACTCGACCATGGCAGCATGTTCTCGAGCCTTTAAGTGGATACCTCACACTTGGTAGTGAATTGTATAAAAGCTCCAAAAAACATGGGGAGGCGTATAACTTCGGTCCGTCAGCTGGACAAAATTATTCAGTTAGGAATTTGATTGATGAAATGTCTAAATACTGGAAAAGTGTTCGCTGGAATGACGTTTCTAAAGATTCTAAACATGCTCATGAAGCTGGTTTATTGAAGTTAAATTGCGATAAGGCATTATTTGATTTGCAGTGGACACCGACCTTAATCTTTGAAGAAACTATTGGTATGACAGTGCAATGGTATAAAACATTTTATCAAGATAGAAGTAAATCAATATCTGATGTTACTCTGCGGCAAATTGATGAGTATATGAACTTAGCAAAAAAACGAGGCTTGTCATGGATGCGGGATTAATCGAAGGTGTAATATTGACACCTCTTAAAGTCATCAATGTGCCTGGTGGTGACGTGCTACATGCAATGAAAAGTGGAGACTCTGGGTTTAAAAATTTTGGGGAAGCTTATTTTTCAACCATTGAATCCGGTGTTATAAAAGCCTGGAAACGTCATCGGGATATGACGCTAAATATTGTTGTTCCCGTAGGTAAAATAAACTTTGTCATGTTTGATTCTCGTTACAGAACCTCAAGTTATGGTTTGTTTCAGAGCGTATCACTATCAAGGGATAATTATGCTCGACTCACTATACCACCTATGGTTTGGGTGGGTTTTCAGGGCATTAGTGAAGATTTCAACTTGCTTTTAAATATAGCAGATCTACCTCATTCTCATAATGAGGTAGATCGTAAAAATATCACTGAAATAAATTATGATTGGTCTAGCAACAAACATTAATAATCTTTTTAAAGTGTCAATATTTTGTAAACCAATGTGACTTATGTGGATTGCAATCTGGATATTAGTTTATAGCAAGTGTTATGACGCTATTGTTAAAGTTTATAGTACTAAAGGATATTAAATGTGAGAATCTTGATAAAAAAATTGTTTATTGGCTATTTTTAAAGTCCTTTAAAAGTGTAAATAAGCAGCGTAAATTAAACCTATTAAAAGAAAAGCTTGAAGAAATCTGCCCTGATTTATCAGATCAGTATTCTGGTTATAAAATTAATATGGATGATGAATATGTTGTAAATAAAATTAGATATCAACACACATTGCAGGTAGCTTTAGCATTAAAAGCAGTAGATTTATTAGGTGTAAGAGATAAGATTACGATTAGAGATATTGGAGATATTGGAGATATTAGAGATATTAGAGATTCTGCAGGGACGCATATTCTTTATTTACAAAAAATTCTAGAAGAGAATGGTATTGTTGTTGATTCCTTTTCAGTGAATTTAGATGAAAAAGCAACTAAAAAAATTCAAAAGAAAGGCCTTAAAGCTATTCATTGTCGTGCTGAAGATTTGCATGAGAAGGAAAATGTGGAAGTGGGTATTTTCTTATCATATGAGATGATAGAACATTTATTTAATCCCATAGCTTTTTTAAATAGCGTCGCTAAAAATACTGATTGTGAATATTTTGTAATTACTGTGCCCAATGTATATTGTAGTCGAGCGGGTTTTTCTCATGTCAGAGATCAGATTGCTACAACAAAGGGACTTGACGCAGAAAGTACTCACATATCTGAATTGTCTCCAGATGATTGGAATTTGTTTTTTCAATTTTCTGGCTGGGAAATCGTCTATCAAGATAGGTATGTCCAATACCCCAGCTGGAATCTCCTTACGCTAACTCGATATCTGTGGAGAAAATTTGACTTTGATGGGTTCCATGGTGTATTTCTTAAAAAGAATTCCAAATTTTCAGATCGGTACACTGATTGGTGAAGCGATATATTGATTAGCTGTTAATTTAAAAAAAGTCTTTAATTCTTTTAGTAGAGAAGTTAGTAACAAAAAACACTTTAACTGATGAAGATAATTAATTAAAAATGAATAAAATAGAAGGCAAAGTCGTTGTATCTGAATTAGCAAAAGTAAATAATTCTACTTTAAAGTACTATGCAAGGTTGAAAGATTATTCGGAGCTGCATTCTAGTGTTTTAGGGGAATATAGCTATGTTTCGCAATATTCAATTGTTAATAAAAGTAAAGTTGGCAAATTTTGTTCTATTGCGAACGGTTGCTACATCGGATTATGGGAGCATAATACAGCAGTTAGCACTCATTCCTTTTATCTTTTCGAGCATAGTGGTCACTTTGTAGATGGTTATCAAGGTTACGATAAAGATAATATAGAAACACTTGTAGGTCATGATGTGTGGGTGGGTGCAAATGCGGTAATAATGAAGGGCGTCAAGATATCTGATGGTGCTATTGTAGGTGCTAGTGCCGTAGTTACAAAGGATGTACCGCCTTATGCCATAGTCGTTGGTAATCCGGCCAGGGTCGTAAAATATAGATTTAATGAAGAAGATATAAATTGGTTGTTAAAACTTAAATGGTGGGATTTTTCAAGAGAGCGACTACACGATATCGTCTCAAAAGGAGCCTTTAATGATTTTGAACTCTTTAAAAAAATTTTAAAGAGTTAAAGCATAAGTACGCGATAATTTAGTTTTCTCTCAAACGAAGAGTTTTATTAGTGGTAATAGATAGAGGACTATCTTTCTAATTAGGTCAATATTTACTGGAGAGTTGTTTTAAATGAAAGTTGTGATTCTAGCAGGTGGCTTTGGCACAAGGCTAAGTGAAGAGACAGATATAAAACCAAAACCAATGGTTGAAATAGGTGAGCAACCTATCCTTTGGCATATTATGAAGACTTACTCTAATTATGGGTTCACTGAATTCGTGATTTTGTTAGGTTATAAGGGTTATGTAATTAAAGAATATTTTTCAAATTACTTTTTGCATCAAAGCAACGTTACCATTGATCTTGCAAATAATAAAATGGAAGTTCATCAGAATGATTGTGAACCTTGGAAAGTAACGTTGCTAGAAACTGGGCTTTCTACTATGACAGGTGGACGGATTAAACGTGCAGCAGAGCATATTGGCAATGAGCCGTTTTTACTGACATATGGAGATGGTGTCTCTGATGTAAACGTTGCTGATGCGCTTAATTTTCATAAAGATCATAACAAGCTTATTACTATGACTGCAGTGCAACCAGCTGGACGTTATGGATCTTTAAATATTGAAGAAAAAGGTTTTGTCTCTAAGTTTCTTGAGAAGCCAAGAGGTGATGGAGCTTGGATTAATGGAGGTTATTTCGTTTGTCAGCCCGAAGTACTAAATTATATTGAAGGCGACTCAACAATTTTTGAGCAAGAACCTTTAATGACGCTAGCTGAAGAAGGCCAGCTAGTTGCTTTTAAACATAATGGTTTTTGGGAATGTATGGACACGCAAAGGGATAAAGTAAACCTTTGTGATCTATGGGATAGGAATCAAGCGCCATGGAAGCAATGGTAACTAAATGGTATTAATTACGGGTGGCTTAGGATACTTAGGCTCCAGAATTGCAAAATATTTGATTGAACAAGGGTATAGTGTAAGAATAGCTACGAGCAGAACACATGCTACTGTGCCATTGGAATTATCAGACAGCCAGCTGGTCAATATTGATTTGCAAAATAGTGGAACACTAGATGCAGCGTGTAATGGAGTGTCCACGATTATTCATCTTGCTGCGATGAATGCTCAATCATCAAAAGACAAACCTGAACAAGCAATAATGGTTAATAGTTTGGGTACGTTAAATCTCCTTAAATCAGCCAAGAAATGCAATATCGACAGGTTCATATATTTCTCTACTGCTCATGTCTATGGTAACCCTTTGGTAGGACTCATTACAGAAAAGACCTTACCGCATCCATCACATCCGTATTCCATAACTCATAGAACTGCCGAGGATTATGTTTATGAATATAGTATGTCAGGAGATTTTTATGCGGTCATTTTTAGACTTTCCAATGCGATTGGTTACCCACTATCCAAGGATATTGACTGTTGGAGCTTGGTTTCTAATGATTTAGTAAAGCAACTAATTTTAAAAAACAAAATGACACTTCATTCCAGTGCTTGGGTGGAAAGAGATTTTATTGCCATTTCTGACATATGCCGTGCTGTGAATTTTATGCTTAAATTTGATCAAATAAAGAGGTGTGAAACATATAATTTAGGTAGTGGGAATGTTCTTAGTTTAAAAGCTTTATCTGGAGTAATTAGTAAAAAAGCAGAAAAGCTCATCACTAGAAAACCAACGTTGGATTTTAAGGACACAACTAGTCAAAAAGACTTGAAAAATCTCAACTACTCCATAGAAAAACTTAAGGCTACAGGCTTTTGTATCGATAATGATATTGAGAAAGAAATTGAGCAGTTAATAATAATTTGTAATAAATGGTTTTAAAATTATGAAACAACTGCCAAAAATTAGCATTATAATGAACTGCTATAATAGTGATTCTTTTTTAAAGGAAGCCATTGATTCGGTATACGAGCAAACTTTTACTGACTGGGAAATTATATTTTGGGATAATGTTTCAACTGATGATAGTGCAGTCATTGCAAAATCATTTAATGAAAAGTTGAGGTATTATTTGGCTGAGAAAAACACTAATCTTGGCGAAGCTCGAAATCTAGCCTTACAAAAGGCAAGAGGAAAATATATCTGTTTTTTAGATTGTGATGACTTATTTTTAAAAAATAAACTTTCTATGCAATACAGAATAATGGAAAATAATGCATATGCAATGTGTTATGGGAGCACTGCCATTATAAATAGTGAAGGAAAAATAAGTCGCAAAGAGCAAGTGCGCTGCACAAGTGGTCAGGTTTTTAAACATTTGCTTGATAGATATGAAATTAAGATGGTTTCGGTAATGATTAGGCACAGTGTTTTAAAAGATAATAATTTGTGGTTTGCATCACACTTAAAATTCTGCCCTGATCATAATCTGTTTATGGAAATAGCATCTAGATATAATGTGGGTGTGATAAGCCAATTTATTGCTCAATATCGTGTGCAGGTTAATTCTTTATCTCGCCAAACATTGGATCTAGCGTCTGTTGAGATTAAATATACACTTGACAAAATACTGAAGAGAGACGAATCAATTAATATTAAATACCCTTGTGAGGTTAAATCAGCATATTCAAAGTTGAGTTACTATGATGCAATTTATTATATATATCAAAATGACTACGCTAAAGCATCCAATAAAATTCTGAAAATTTATTCAAATAAATGGCAATATAAAATCATTTATGTTTTGCTGTTACTAAGAATTCCTAAGAACTTATTGCTTAGGATTCTTAAACGTTAGTATGATTTTTATCTCATTAATTATTAATTTAGATAGTTCAAATGACTTTAAATTTTAAAAATTTAATCTGGCCCCTATTGATAATAGGTCCGTTCTTAAATATTTTGGCTCGCCATAACATTTTTGAAATAGTTGTAGTAGTATCATTAATATCTCTATTTATTTTATTTAATATAAAAAGTTATTTTATAAAAAAATATATTGATAAACTGAGTTTAATTTTAATAGGGCTGATAATTTTTAGTATTATTTCATCAATTATATATCATTTTTACAAAATAGGTATGGACACTAAAGAGGGGGCGTTTTTAGATTATGCTCTATTTTATTCAACATTATTTATACTAATTTTGTTTTGGGTAGGGACATATTTATGTGGATCTAATATTAATGATAAATTTATTGTCTACGCAAAATATTTTTTTTGGATTAGCTTTATCAACATCATCTGGGGTGGGGTGGTCCTTTATTTTGACTTCCCTCGATCTTGGGAATTGATGCAACATGATAATTATAAAGATGGTTCAGGGCGACCGTTTGGCTTAACTGGAAATGCTGCAGTCAACGGAGCAACATTGGCTATGGTTTATCTAATGATAGCCAGAGGTGAAGAGCGAAAGGGCAGTCTCTTTTGTGTTAAATATCTTTTGATGCTGACTATAGGGATAGTGGTTCAAAAAAGTGGTACAGGTCTTGCTGTTTATTTTTTAGTCCTTATTTATCAAACCAGAATGTATTCAAAAAAATTATTTTACTCTTTGGCTGCAGCGTTTCCATATATTTATTTAGTTTTTTATTTGATGCCTGAATCATTATTATTTTATCGAATATCACCTCGATACATAGTTTATAATTATAATTATTACCATGGAAATGTAGTTAAATTCTTCGATCTAAACTTAAGCGTCCTGGACGTTTTTTTTGGTAAGGCTGTGGCTCTTGGAGATAAAGTTATTACATCAGATTTTGGGCCACTGTTTATGTTTAACCAAATGGGGTTATTTTATTTTGTTTTTTTAACGATCTTCTTATTAAGATTAACTTTTCTATCTGATGTCAAAGCTGATAAATATATTATCCTTATAGTCTTTTTGGCTGGTATTCACTATCAAGCCATATTTTTTCTCTCGACTTCGTTCCTATTTTCACTTTATGTAGTTAATTTGATGGCGTCAAAAAAAGTTTAATTAAATATTTCTTGAAATTGTATATATTATGATCATTGGTATTACTGGAGCTACAGGTTTTATTGGGAAAGCACTTGTTTTAGAGTGTTTGAAACATAACCATCAAGTCAGGATTTTGACTAGGACAAGAATTAAAGATGAAATTTCACTCGATAATGTTGAGGTATTTTTTGGAAGTTTGACTGATTATCACTTGGACTTAACTTCCTTCATCGACGGGTTAGATCTTCTATATCATTGCGCTGGAGAGATCCATGATCTGTATAAAATGGAGCCGTTACACGTTTCTGGTACTAAACGCTTATTAGCGTCTGTACAAAGTTACTTTAAGCGAACCAATTGTAAAATTCACTGGATACAGCTTAGTAGCGTTGGTGTATACGGTCCAATTAGAGGCCAGCCGTCAGATCTTAGAATTGTTACAGAGGAATCTTATGTTCGGCCAGTTGGAATATATGAAGAGACGAAGGCAGTATCGGACTCGTTAGTCTTAAGGGCTGCTAAAAACGAATACCTCACTTATACGGTGATTAGACCGTCAAATGTTATTGGAAAGAAAATGCCTAATAAATCGTTATATCAACTGGGTTTGGTAATAAAACGGGGATTTTTTTTCTTTGTGGGTAAACATGATGCCGTTGGAACATATGTTCATGTATCAGATTTGATTAGGTTGATGTATATCAGTGGCTACGATATTCGAGCCAAAAATCAAGTCTTTAACTTATCTAACGATTGTTCTTTAGTGCAAATGGTTGAGGCGATGGCGTCTGCATTGGGCGTTAATAATCCAAGGGTTAGAGTGCCAGAATTTCTCGTTAGAGGATGCACTGCTTTAGTATCAAAATTTATCAAACTTCCTGTTACAAGAGAGCGAATCGATGCTCTAGTGACACGAACAAGCTACCCTTGCTCTAAGTTAATTAAAGAATTGGATTTCTGTCCAGAAATATCTATCCCTGATGTAATTAAAGAGATTGTGCTTGTAGATTAACAGTTAAATTCCTTGGGCTCTTTTTTTGGAAAAGTGTATTTGGCCATCTGACAAAAGATGTTATCAATATGTTTGATTGATTGAGTGGATGATTGAAAAGACAAGCAAGACAAACTTTTGGGGCAGGCATTAGTATAGGTCACCTTGGTTAAGAACATTTGGTTGGATAAAAATTTGTGACTTAGAGGAACAGGTTTTTATAGTTGAGAATACGATAGAGTTGTTAAAAAAGTGATGGAAAAATCAAGCTGCCAACGCAACAAATGATGATTTTTTAGGTATTAAGTTATCGTAAAGAGTATGGTGTTTTCAAGGAAGTTGGCAATTTTTTTTCAATTTTTATGCTGCGACTTTTTCGGCCTCGCTCGTAGTTTTATCTGGGTTCGCCTGCACAGCTTTAATTTGCCTGATATTCCTCACTATAATCCTTTTGCAGAGAGCTTTTTAGTGGGCCCAAGAAAAAGCGTATAAGGCGGCGTATTTATCTAGCTAGGGAAGCTGCGAAAAACGATCTAGTCAATTATATTGAACTGTTTTATAGTTCAGCCAGACTCCATGGGAACAACAAAAGTCTTATCGCCATGGAGTTCGAAAAATAACTATTTTATGATCCAAGCTGATGTCTATAAAAGTGGGTGCGTATCACCAAATTTGTTAGTAGAACTTTGTTAGTCATAATAAAGGCCTAGGTGGTTCAGGATTAAATTGGTACTTTAATGCGAAAGCCAGTCATTTATTAAGTTGGCGTTGACTGTAATATATTCTGTGGTTTGGGATTCACCAATTGCAACACTTGACTTAATGTAATTTAAATTCAAAAGATAGCGTCTTTGGAGATTAACTAAAAAACTGAACTTGAGGTTAGATATAAAAAATATTAAGGTGTCAATGGGATTAATGAGGCAGATAATTTTTTCATGCAGGTAAGAGTAAATGATAGTGTTGCTGGATCAAAACAAAAACGTTGATAAGTGTTCTCTATTGGTCCTGGATGGAACCCGGATTGCACGTGTTTCATCTGTGCCATTTTTTGTGGTGACCCAATTAAAAAATCAAATTAAAACACTTGGTAAATTTGGAGCAAAAGTGACCGTAGTGTGCAGCGATGGACCTGATGTGGCTCATTTGAATGAGTTAGCGGGAGTCAGTTGTGTGACTATAGATATTCCAAGATCAATATCCCCTTTAAGAGATATTTTAGCGCTAATACGGTTATTTATTTTTTTTAAACGGGAACAGATAATAATAGCACACTCAACAACCCCTAAAGCGGGACTTTTAACTGCGATTGCAGCGGGTTTGGCTGGAGTTCCGATAAGACTTCATACGTTTACTGGGCCGCGCTGGGTTAATATGGTTGGTCTCAAAAGGTGGATTGTGCGTGCCAGTGATAAATTAGTTGTGATGCTCAATACTCGTTGTTACACGGATAGCTTAAGTCAGTGGCAGTTTTTGATCGATGAACGTGTAGTGGCAGGTAATCGCTTGGGTGCAATGGCAGCTTGTTCGATTGCTGGGGTAGATATAACTAGGTTTAGTTCTGGGCATTTCTCAAGAAATGACAACGAGATAATGCGACAGAAGCTTCAGATTCCTGTTAAATCACAAGTGCTGTTGTTTTTAGGTCGCATTACAGTAGATAAAGGAGTTCGGGAATTGTTGAGTGCATTTGCGTCAATTAAACATCAAGACAATGTTCCTCATCTTATCCTTGTCGGGCCATTTGAAAAAAATAGTGGAGCAGTTGATAATATTTGTGAGAGTGAAATATTCAAATTTCCGAATGTTCACGCTGTTGGGTATTCTAGCTACCCAGAATCTTATTTGGCTATTGCTGATATTCTTTGTTTGCCAAGCTATCGAGAGGGTTTTGGAACCGTTGTGATCGAGGCTGCCGCAATGTCCGTTCCAACTATTGGTACAGACATTGATGGATTATCAGATGCAGTTGTAGATGGTAAAACTGGTTTGCTTGTGCCAGTTCGTGACATTGAAGCGTTACGGAGGGCTATAGAAAAATTGCTGAAAAATAAACAGTTGCGTGTGCAAATGGGTAAAGCTGCTAAACTTCGAGCTCAAGAAGAGTTTGATTCTGAAGTCATAAATAAGTTGGTAGTAGAAGAATATAATTTGTTACTAGGGGACCACCTTAATTTAAAATGAAAAAATTACTTATTACTGGAGCAAATGGTTTTGTAGGAAGCGCATTGTCTTCAGAGGCTGTATCACGAGGTTTTGCAGTACGTGAAGCGGTTCGTAGTTTGCCTGTTGGTTATTTAGACGAGAATGTTGAAGTAATTGCAGTGGGAGACATTAATACTAATACTGATTGGGGTCATGCGGTATCGGGTTGTGATGTGGTTATTCACCTTGCTGCTCGTGTCCATAAAATGAACGATAGCGCTAACGACCCGTTAGCTGAGTTTCGTATGGTGAATACCAAAGGAACAGAACAGTTGGCGCGATGTGCCGCCGCTTTTGGTGTCAAACGACTGGTTTATGTCAGTTCCATTAAAGCAATTGGGACATCGACTAGTGGTTGTGAGAGTTTTGTAGAGGAAAATGAACCTAATCCACAGGATGCTTATGGGATTTCAAAGTGGGAGGCTGAGCAGTCTTTAAACAGAGTATCTTCAGAGACAGGACTAGAGGTGGTGATCGTTAGACCGCCTTTGATATACGGAGCAGAAGTAAAAGGCAATTTTTCTCAAATGTTACGTGTGGCAGCCCTGGGTATCCCGTTACCGTTTGCAGGTGTTAAAAATAAGCGTGACCTACTATATGTCGGAAATTTAGTTGATGCTCTAATTATCTGTAGTGAACACCCTGAAGCAGCTGGTAACACATATTTAGTGAGTGATGGCGAAGCAGTCTCTACGCCTGATCTTATAAAAGGAATATCTAAAGCACTGGGTGTCTCTTCCCGTTTGTTTAGTTGCCCTTTTAGTTGGTTGAAAATTATGGGGATGGTGCTTGGTAAGTCCCGTCAAATGGAGCGTTTATGTGAATCTTTGCAACTAGATAGTAGTAAAATATGTAACGAGTTAGGTTGGGTTCCTCCGTTTAGCTTACAGCAAGGTCTGGATGAAACAGTAAGCAGGTTGAAAGTTTCCTGATAAATTTTTGCATCACGTTTTATTGGATTTTGTACTCGTCAAGTAAGAGAAATTCGTTACGATATGTATTTTTATGATTTTTACTTCATAGTATATTTCTATGAAAGAAATTTTTTTAAGCTGCAGGTGAACGCCTGAGTGGGAACTTTTAACATAGTGAAAGATTTCACACGAGTTACTGTGAAACACTAAATTATTTAAAATAATGCACTGAGCGCCGTTTGCTATTAGTAAAACATTTAATTGCTGAGGTGTCCCTTAGCTGCGTTATTATTTAATTAAGTAAATATGGCGATGATCCATATATTGCTTTTGAGGTGAGAACAAAATAGTTCTCAATTTAACGACTATTATGTACGATGCGACTCTTGGCTATTTAGGTTACTTCGATGAAACGCGTTTTTGATTTTATCTTTGCTCTAGTGATGTTATTTTTATTGCTATTGCCAATTTTTATTACTGCCATATTGGTAAAGTTGACTTCGAAGGGTGCTATCCTCTATTGGTCAGATAGAGTTGGTAAAAATAATATCATTTTTAAGATGCCTAAATTTCGTACTATGAGAATAGACACGCCATTACTCGCGACTCATTTATTGATTGACCCAAAAAGTGCTTTGACTTCAGTTGGTGGACTTTTGCGTGCATCAAGCGTGGACGAGTTACCTCAATTATGGTCAATTATTAAGGGTGATATGAGTTTTGTTAGACCTCGTCCTGCGTTATTTAATCAAGATGATTTGATTACATTACGAACTGAAAAGGGTGTCCATGAATTAAGACCTGGTTTAACTGGTTTGGCTCAAGTTAATGGACGTGATCAATTGCCTATTAATCAGAAAGTCGATTTGGATGTTGAGTATCTTCATTACCAGTCGTTTTGGCTGGACATTAAAATTATTCGACTGACATTTATTAAGGTATTAAAAAAAGATGGGGTATCTCACTAATGGATTTGGACTTGACCTATTGGGCGTAAAGAACGTTAAGTAATCGCTGTGAATTAGAATTAGTTTGATTCAATATCTACTAAAACGCTTTTCAAGATTTACCTATTATAAATTAATATTGCGGTGAGTAACTGAATGCACGATGTTTTTAAATACATTATATTAATACCTTATCCAGCAAAGCGCAGTATTCTCATAACTGCTGATTCTCTATTGCTTATTGGAGCTCTTTGGCTATCTTTTTCACTACGACTTGATGATTTTTACTGGCCCAGAGGCGGTGTAAATAATCCTATAGTATTGTTGGTGTTGTTTACTCCAGCATTTGCGGTGCCAGTGTTTGCTCACTTTGGACTGTATAGGGCTATTATTCGGTACATAGGCATGAAGGCTATGTGGTCTGTTGTGAAGGCAGTTTTAGTGTATTCAGCACTATTGGGGTTGGTTATTTTTTTGAGTGGTGTGGAGGGAATTCCGCGCTCTGTTGTGCTCATCAATGCCATGGTGGCTATGCTGGTCGTTGCCGGCTCTCGGATGTTTGCGCGTTGGATACTGCGTAAGGTTGAAGATTCAGTTCATATGAAACACGAAAAGGGAGGCCTTAGTGCCGACGCGGTCGTTTCTCGCCAATCAAGAGTAATTATTTTTGGTGCGGGTGCCGCAGGCCGGCAATTAGCGCTTGGATTGGGGCAAAGCCGAGAATGCGTACTGTTGGCTTTTGTGGATGATGGCACTGAGTTACACGGGCGGGACTTGATGGGTGTACCTATTTTAGGCCAAGAAAAAATGAAGGCGTTTGTTGTTAGTCACCAGGTGGACGACATACTGCTTGCAATACCCTCCCTTACCCGCAAACAACGTAGTGCAATTATAGAGAACCTGCGGCCCTTGAATGTACGTATTCGAACTATACCAGGGTTGATTGCTATGGCTCAAGGCAAGGTTGACTATTCAGATCTACATGATTTGGATATCAATGATTTGCTCGCACGGGAACCTGCAGAACCAGACGAAGCAATGCTTCAGCAGCAAGTCACGGGTAAAATTGTTATGGTGACTGGCGCAGGAGGTAGTATTGGTAGCGAGCTATGTCGGCAAATATTACAGCGTAAGCCAAAGGTGTTGTTATTATTTGAGCAAAACGAATTTTCGATTTATACCTTACAGAACGAACTATTAAATACTCTTGGTTACCTCAATGATGAGGACCATAACCGAGGGACTGTTGGGTTAGTACCCACTATTATACCTTTGCTCGGTTCAGTGACGGATGAAAACCGGGTAAGCGATGTTATCCTCACTTGGCAACCTAACATTATTTACCATGCCGCTGCGATAAAACATGTGCCCATTGTTGAGCACAATATTGCCGAATGTGTAAAAACTAATGTGTTAGGTACATTGGTGATGGCTAAGGTGGCCATAGAGCGGCAGGTAGATTGTTTTATATTGGTCAGTACTGATAAAGCGGTCAACCCTACTAATGCCATGGGGGCTAGTAAACGCTGTTGTGAGCTGATTCTACAGGCCTTAGCAGTGGAAGAAAATCTTTTATTTGAACCTTTGTGGGATGGGAATCATGCTGTACAAATTCCCTGTACTACTCGATTGGCGATGGTTCGCTTTGGCAACGTGTTAGGTTCTTCAGGCTCTGTGGTGCCTTACTTCCGGCAGCAAATTGCTCAAGGCGGCCCAATTACTTTAACGCACCAAAATATTATCCGTTATTTCATGACCATTCCCGAAGCTGCTCAGCTAGTCATGCAAACAGGTGCCATGGCAGCGGGCCTTAGTAACAGGAATGGTGCTGATATAGCTGATGATATGAGTGATTATAGGATTGGAAGTGGAGCCGAAGTGTATGTGCTTGATATGGGCCAGCCAGTTAAAATAATAGACCTGGCACATAGGATGGTTGAACTGTCTGGCTTTAGTGTTAAGGACGAAAACACACCTGAAGGGGACATTGCTATTGAAGTGGTCGGCTTGCGCCCTGGTGAAAAGCTTTATGAAGAGCTGTTGATAGGCAATAATCCTCAATCTACTATGCATCCGCGTATTATGAAGGCTAATGAAAATTTTTTACCGTGGTGTGAGTTACAACCCATAATCACTACGTTGCGTATTGCGGCGATGAATGGTGATGTGATGATGATTCGTAGTATCTTTGAAAAGCTGTTGCCTGAATATAAACCTGATGTAAAAGTGGTTGATTGGGTTTACAAGGAGCAGGTTGCTCAAGCTGGTGAGTTGAACTAGTGATTTATTCTTTTTTTTGACATGTGCACCTATGAAGCCATAGCATAATGCACTATTAGCGCAATGCCATTTCCCACATCTCTTAGTCCATTTGGACTGAATAAAATGTAACAAAACGAAGCCAGTTTAGAATGTGCATATTTTAGAGTAGGGTTTCTCTGGCCAGCGATAAATGCCCTTATCAAATATTAATGCTGAATTTTTTCTATGAGGTCTATTGGTTAATTTGGTATCATTAGGCTTTTAAAAAGACTAGTGCTTAATTAGATGAAAAAAGTTGCTCTTATCACGGGTGTTACTGGCCAAGATGGTGCCTACCTTGCAGAATTCCTTTTGCAAAAAGGCTACATCGTTCATGGCGTTAAACGCCGCTCCTCTTTATTTAATACAGCTCGTATCGATCGCCTGATTGAAGCGTCTAGCTGTGGTAAATGTGAGTTTCACTTTCATCACGGTGACATGACGGATTCTTCGAGCCTTTTCTATATTGTTCAAAAAACCCAACCTGATGAAATCTACAACTTGGCGGCCCAGTCTCACGTGGCTGTTTCTTTTGAGGAGCCTGAGTACACCGCCAATGCTGATGGCACGGGAGTGCTGCGCATATTGGAAGCGATTCGGAGTTTGGGGTTAGAAAAGAAAACCCGTTTTTATCAAGCTTCTACGTCTGAACTCTTCGGTAAGGTACAGGAAGTGCCTCAAACTGAAACAACTCCGTTTTACCCTCGCAGCCCTTATGCGGTAGCAAAAATGTACGCCTATTGGATCACCATCAATTACCGTGAAGCCTATGGCATTTATGCCTGTAACGGCATTTTGTTTAACCACGAATCGCCATTACGCGGTGAAACTTTTGTAACCCGCAAGATTACCCGTGCCTTAGCCCGCATTAGCCTTGGTACGCAAGACTGTTTGTATTTGGGTAACATGGATGCCAAACGCGATTGGGGCCATGCAAAAGACTATGTGCGTATGCAGTGGCTCATGTTGCAGCAAGAAGAGGCCGATGACTTTGTGATTGCCACAGGCGAACAATACAGTGTGCGAGAGTTTGTAGAAATTGGCTGTAAAAAGTTAGGCATGAGTGTTACTTGGCAGGGCGCAGGGGTTGATGAAAAAGGCTATGATGCTAATGGCCAATGCATTGTTGCCGTAGACCCACAATATTTTCGCCCTACGGAAGTGGAAACCCTTCTGGGTGATGCTAGCAAAGCCAAGCAACTGTTGGGCTGGGAGCCTGAGATTACCTTTGATGAGTTGGTTACAGAAATGGTTGAGTACGATTTAGCAGAAGCCAAAAACGAACAGATTACTGGTTTACTGCCGCGTTTGGTCAGTGACCTCATATGAGTTTTGGCTTTGAGTTATTAGAATCGAAGAAAGTCTCCGGTGTTTATGCAGTCACGCCTTCAATCGCCACTGATGAGCGTGGTGATATTTGGACCTCGTTTTTGAGGGACGATCTAGAGGCTTTGTTGCCTAATGGTTTAGCTTTTAAACACGACAAGTTTTCCCAATCCCATCACAATGTTCTGCGGGGCATTCACGGTGATTCCAAGTCTTGGAAGTTAGTGACTTGCGTGTTTGGTGAAATTACTCAAGTGGTGGTGGATGTACGCAAAGGTTCACCCACCTACTTAAATTGGCAAAGTTATAAAATTAACAAATCCCAGCAAAAAATGGTGCTCATACCCCCAGGTTGCGGTAATGCCTACTATGTTAGTAGTGAGCAAGCAGTGTATCATTACAAATTAGCTTATGATGGGGACTACATTGATGCGGCAGAACAGTTTTCTGTGCGTTGGGATGACCCTTCCATTGGCATAGATTGGCCAGTGACTGAACCTGTGATGTCTGGGCGTGACTTAAAAGCACCTTTTGTTTAATTAATGTGGGTACTTGATTGCATAGGTGGGTATTTGAGTGCTTAGGCGAGTAACGACGTTTTATATAAAGAGAATATGATGATTAAAGAATACAAAGATGGCGAGCAATTATTAGCGCGCCACATACCTGCTGAGAAAGCTTGGAAAGACGGGCTTAACTTTTTTTCTCAAGATGAGGAATATGTGCAAGTGGGCAGTTGGGGTTATGACACAGGTACCGCCTTAAAGCCCCATGTGCATAATCATGTACCACGTGAAGTCACGGTAACTCAAGAAGTATTATACGTGCGCTGTGGAGCTATAAAGGCTCGTATCTTTGGTCTACAAGACCAACCCCTAGCTGAATTTAACGCCCATGAGGGTGATGTGGTAATCTTACTTCGTGGTGGCCATGGTTATGACATTATTGAGGATGGCACTCAGGTGTTGGAAATTAAAAATGGCCCGTACTTAGGCGCCAAAGTTGACAGAAGACGGATCTAATTGTGGCCAAAGAATTTATTATGCAAATGCGCCCTTGCTTTGGCGCAGAAGAAAAACTGGCCCTCATGGCCTATATGGATGAGGATGGCTTTTTAACTGAGTTTAAAAAGACAGAAGCATTTGAGCAAAGTATTGCTCAGTTTACTGGAGCTAAGCATTGTGTGGTAGTGAATAATGGCACCATTAGCTTAACTCTAGCTGCTATGGCAGCAGGTGTGGAGGCTGGTGACGAGGTGATTGTGCCTAACTACACCATGATTGCCAGCCC
>Ga0115564_10000224_pt1 | contig 56193 bp, 50 predicted proteins | sample COGITO_mtgs_1105_7_FD_88680 | JGI IMG/M metagenome (GOLD analysis project Ga0115564, IMG submission 88680) | Pelagic marine microbial communities from North Sea - COGITO_mtgs_110523 | ecosystem: Environmental > Aquatic > Marine > Epipelagic | place: Germany:Helgoland, sampling site Kabeltonne...
GTGCTAAGCACCAGTGAACTGACCAGTTCAGCCGCGAGTGTGACCGCTTGGAAAGCACGCCTGCCGATCATTCCAGACGGAGAGCGCGTGATGCTGGTAGAAACATGGGACACTTACGATGCGCCGTTCTCCACCGGACTTGAGCAACAGGTCATACACAACCGCATCTATACCCGGCCCCGCTATGCACCACGTGTTTGCTGGCTCGCATGTAACTGACCGCGCATGTAACTAAACACACCTACCGAACACACAAAGCAACGCGATCTGTCTCAGGACAGGTCGCGTTTTGCCATCAGCGCCGATAACAACTCTGACATGAACTTGGTCTGATGGCCCGGTGTCATGCCACCGATGCCAATCCGCCTCCCCAATTGCCACCATAGACCCGGACGCCATTGCCGCCCGCCCGTGCCTGCCTTGGTTTTCAGCAAAAAACCGTTCGATGGCTTAAAGGCAAAAACGCCCCTGTCCATGCTCACAATATCTTCGATGCGCGCGATCACCGTGCCATCGGAATCGCGCAGCATCAGCGGCGTCAATTCAACACTGCCGGATGTCGCGCGGCGCATCGCATCGGCCAGCCACAGCGCCGCTGCGCCCACCGCGATAAGAAAAATCTGTCCCAGCAAAGCAGGCGATTGCGTAAATGCCACGTATATTAGCAACAACCCCAACAGAGACAGCGATGAAAGACCCAGAACACGCCGCCCCGCCGATGCCCGCACCACCGCAATCACTTCATTCTTGTCTTCAAATTCAAATGGATCTTTCACGCGCGCGCTCCCTTGCTGGACACGGCGCAGCCTTAGCGCGCGTCGTGTCCTACAGCAAGGACCGCAGATTTCCCAAGTCGGTTAGTCGCGTGGCCGTTTGCTCTTGTGTGACCCGCGTTTGGCCAGCACTTCTTCGAGCCGGTCCGCATAGGCCGCACGTTCCACATCTGACATCCCCGCAATCTGTTCAAGCCACAGCGCCTGCGCGGACAGCATAATACCGGCGGCTGATTGCGACTGGCGCTCCAAAATCGCCTGCACCCGCGCAATGTCAAATGGCGCTGCGCGCATCGCCTCTGTCATCTGCTCATACGCCATGCGCCGCGCCGCGCGGCTGCTGCGCTCGCCTATATCGCCGCGGCGCAACTGCTGGCCCAGCGCGCGCCGCGCTTCAGGTGGAAGGGCGCGCACGTAAGGTGCCGCATATCCCTGAACGCTGACGCGCGACCGGTCACTGCGGGGCTCATCCCCCGCGTGCCGCAGGGCCGCCCCGGAAAAAAGTCCAATAAAAACAAAGTTTAACGCAAGAGACACGCCAAGAATCCAGCGCCATCTGCGCCCCTTCTTGATTGCTGGACCCTGATCAACCATCTGCTTCGCCTTCCTCAAAATCCCAGCCAAACCAGATAACCGCGTCACCATCCAGTTCAGCCACGAACACGTCCTGTTCCACACCCATTATGACTGCGCCAAAATCAGGCACCCCGTCCGGTGGGGCCACCCCCAACCAGAAACCCACACAGGTCGCTGTCACCAAACCACCGATAGCAGGCGCACGCCCGACTGCGTCAAACATGCGCGCCAGAATGGATTTGCGGACACTGCGCGGCGCTGCGGGTTGCAATGCCACCGCATCCGCCATCACGCGCTGCATCAACGCATCCGGCACCTCGGGCGGTGCCGCACGATCCACTTCAAAAAGCGCCTCTAGCGCTGCATCATCATTCTGTCTGGCTTTAGTCATCTTCAAACCCCAATGCGTCCCGCTGATCCGCCAATGCCTGTGTCAGCGCCCTTTTGCCACGCGCCGTCAAACTCTCTACCGCTTCCACGCCCACCTCCAGAATCTCCGCAATCTCGGGGTTGCCCAATCCATCAATGTGGCGCAGCACAACCGCCTGCCGTTGCCGGTCCGGCAAACTCTGCAGGGCCGCCTCAAGCGCCGTCATCCGCGCCCGTTGCTGCAACATCTCTGCCGCTGACGGCGCATCATCACGCAGCTCATGCGTGTCCTCAAGCGGCACCGTCCGGCGTTTGCGCAGCCGGTCCGTACACAGGTTTGCCACAACCCGGTACACCCATGTCGTCACCTTCGCCTCGCCCAGCCGCCATTCCGGCGCAATGCGCCACAACCGCACCATCGCCTCCTGAACCACATCTTCGGCCTCGGCCCCGTCGCCCAGAACACGCAAAGCATGCGCATATATCCGCGGTGTGATCGCCGCCGCCAACATCCGCGCGGCCGCCGGATCACCCGCAGCATAGCGCGCCAGCAGCGCCGCCAGCGGATCGGCATCCGCCATGGAAATAGGGTCCTGCATCATCATACTGGCTAAGGGGACCGGGCGCACAAAACAAGCGCGCCCGACCTTTTCCTCGACTATTTCAACGCAAAGTAGCTTATTCGGGCTTCGGCTTTTTGCCACCGTGACCGCGCATCCCCATGCGCATCTCGGCAAACTCTTCCGCACTCAACGTGCCGTTGCCGTCCTTGTCCAGCCGCGCAAACATCTTGTCGCCGCGCTCCGGATTGCTCATCTCGGCCAACGACAATTTCCCGTCGCCGTCAGCATCCATCCGCGACATCCGCTTGCCCGCATGTTTGCCGTGACGCCCCTCAGCCGCTTTCGCCAACTCATCCGCATCCAGCATTCCATTGCCATCGGTATCGTGCCGCTCCAGCATCTTGGCCGCGCGTTTACCGCCACCTTCGGTACGGGCGCGTGCCATCTCTTCCGGGCTCAAGAAACCGTCGCTGTCGCTGTCCATCCGCGCAAACCGTTCTGCCGCCATCTGCGCCAGCTCCGCCCGCGAAACTTCGCCATCCGCATTGGCATCAATCTGTTCAAAACGCGCGCCCATGTCGGGTGATTTGGCATAGGCCGCTGCCCCGCCCACTGCAATCAACCCGGCCAGCGCTGCAATCATCATCTCTTTGCGATATGTCATTTGGTGTCTCCTGACGTTCATATTCCAGCACCCATCTTTTCGGAGTGCTCACAGGGTCAAACGCAGGGTTGACGGCTTTCCGTCGCAACTTGTCGGAAAAAACCCGATCTTGTGCCAAAAAAAGATGCATACCTTTGCGACATCCCGCCGCAATCGCACGGCTACCCCTTTATTTCAGGGGCCAAAGGGCGCATGTCCGTACCAACGAGGACACGATATGATAAATCACGCCACCAGCAGCCACGAAGATCCCACCACCGCCTACGATGCGGATACCGGTGATGCCGACACCACCCAAGAGCGCGCCCGCTGGCCCGCAATATGGCGCGGATGGCGCGGGAAATGCCCGCGTTGCGGGTCCGGACCGGTGCTGCACAGCTATCTCAAGGTGAACGCCGATTGCACCGTGTGCCGTCAGGAATTCCACCACCACCGCGCCGATGACGGGCCTGCCTACCTGACAATCCTGATCGTTGGCCACCTGATGGCGCCGCTGCTGCATTGGTCCTTTGTCCACTGGCGCCCCGAACCATTAACGCTGTTTACGATTTTTTCGGTTGGCTGCGTCGGCCTCTCGCTCTACCTTCTGCCCAGACTGAAGGGGGCCTTGATCGGCTTTCAATGGGCCAAGGAAATGGGCGGCTTCGCGCGCAACTCCTAAGGGTCCAGCCCCATGGGGCAGATAGGGATGTATGAGCGCAGCTAAACCAATCGACAAATCGCAAATCCGCAATGCGGCAACCGTAATCCTGTTGCGCGACCGCTTTACCGCGCCGCGTATCCTGATGGGCCAGCGCGGCGCCAAAGCCGTGTTCATGCCCAACAAATTCGTCTTTCCAGGCGGTGCTGTGGACGTCGATGACACCCATATTCCGCTTGCCACGCCCCTGCCCGAAATGTGCGCCGCGCGCCTGACCGAGGACGCCGACCCGTCCCTTGCCCACGCTATTGCGGTCGCCGCGATCCGTGAAGTCTGGGAAGAAACCGGCCTGATCCTTGGACAAAAGGGCGATTGGCAGGGTGACATTCCCCCCGATTGGGCAACTTTCGCGGCCACCGGTCATGTGCCTCGCGCCTCAAACATGCAGTTTGTGTTCCGCGCGCTGACCCCGCCAGGCCGTCCGCGCCGCTTTGACGCCCGTTTTTTTCTGGTCGACGCTGATCACATCGCCTCTGATCCCGACGATTTCTCCGCCGCATCGGATGAGCTTTCGCATCTACAATGGGTGCCGCTATCCAAAGCGCGCTCCTTCGACATGCCTTTCATTACCGAAGTTGTCATGGCCGAAGTGCAAGCACGCGCCGGTGATCTGTCCCCGCCCACGTCGGTCCCCTATTTCAAAAACAACGACGAAGAGAGCCTGTTCATGCGCCTGCGCGGCCAGCCGATGCCAGATAGCTGACCGGTAAAACCCGATCAGATCACCAGTATCAACATAAAGATCGACGCAACCAGCACAGCCATCCCCGCCCATTCGCGCCCCATTATTTTTTCCTTGAAAAACAAGGTTGTGGCGGCAACACTCAGGATCAACTCGACCTGACCCAGCGCCTTGACGTAGGCGGCATTCTGCAAGGTAAACGCCACAAACCAACAAAACGATCCGCCCATCGACGTCACACCAATCCAGACCGCAACCCGTCGCGCGTCCCAGACCGCTTTGATCTCTCCCGGCTCCCGCAGGCCCAGCCAGACCAGCATGATCGCCGTCTGCATGGTCACAACAACGGCCAACGTCACGCCCGCGCGCAAGATCGGATCATCGGCAACCACCAACAGCGACGCCCCCCGATAACTGACCGCAGAAAACGCAAACAACACGCCTGACGCAATCCCAAGCCCCGCCGCCCGGTTGCCCAGATCGCTCAACCTGATCCCCTGCGCACCGGCCTTGCCCGACAACAACAACAGCCCGACAATCCCGAGGGCAATCGCGGCAAAACCCAACCACGAAACGCCCTCACCCAACAGCAGCCAACCGACCAGAACGGTTTGAATAACCTCGGTCTTCTTAAACGTGATCCCGACCGCAAAATTCCGCTGCTTAAACAGCAAAACCACGCAAACCGTCGCTAGTATTTGAGTGCTGGCGCCTAGCAACCCATAAAACCAGAACGCATTCCCAATCTGTGGCCATCCGCTGCCCGTCACCGCGAAATAGACCGCTAATAACCCGATGATAAACGGCCATGAGTAAAGAAACCGTGAAAATGTGGCTCCTGCGGCCGATAATGTTGCTGTCGCCAGAAACTTTTGCAGCATAAAGCGCACGGTCTGAAAAACCGCCGCCGCCAGTGTTACAAGGATCCAAAGATCAGGGGCAAACATATCCATGCCCTTCTATAGTCCTAGCGTTCGCGCCCGCGCCAGTAGGGATGCGGCACCGGGTCTTTGCGCCGCCAAAAATACTGGCGGAACACATCGCGATAAGAGGCGAAAACATACCCCTGATTGCGCTGCAGGAACCGCTCTCTCTGACTGCGGTAAAGGGCTGGCAGCTGATACCAGCAAACCTGCGGATGCACATGATGCACCACATGGAAGTTGTTGAACAAAAACAAGAAACCCAGAATGCCACGGTCCTCGATGACCACTGTCCGGGCTGATGCACGCAGATGTGCACGGTGTTCCGCATAGGTGCGGATTTTCAAAACCGCCAACGCGCCATAACACGCTAACAAATACGACCAGATCGGCACCGCCGACAGGCTGACAATCCACAAGACCCCCAAAACCCCCGGCACATGCGCCAGCCAATGCCCCAGAACCTTGCGGTCCCCCGCGAAAATCAACCGCACATCGGCCCAGATGAATGCCCCCATCCCAAGAACTGGCCCCAGGATAATCCGCCCGATCAGCGTGTTATTAGCCAAACAAATCGCCTGTCGCGCACGCCCCATCCGCTCCCACACCTCCGGGTCCAGATAATTGCTTTCCGGATCATCATAGGGGTCGGTCAGAAACGCATCGTAATGATGCGCCAGATGCTGCTCCTTGAACCGCAGGTACGGCACGAACAGCCCCGGTTGCCCCAAACCCAGCGCTGTGCAGGCCCAGACTTTAGAAAACGGGTGTCCGTGGATGATCTCATGTGTCAGCGATGCATGCAGCACCAGTGAAAACACCAGCAAACTATAGCTCAGCATGCCCCAACCCGCTGGCAGGGTCAGCGCGACCGCCCAGATCGCCAGACATCCGGTGAACAACGCCACCGTCGGCCATTCCTGCCGCGCAATAAACGGCTCTGCGCGCACAGCGGTTGCTGCAGGGGGCGAGGTATCAACAGGCATATGGGGGGCACATCACTTCTATAGTCTGCGCAACCCTAGACCCAAAACACGAACAGCACAGCCCTAAATCTCAAGAAAATTTGAGCCGTTTTATTTACCCAACTTTCGGATCAGGGTTTTCCGTATGGCCATCGACCGCGATAACCTGCCCCGATACCATCCGCGCCTGCGGTGATCCCAGAAAAACCGCCATATCCGCCACATCTTGCGCTGTCACAAACGACCGCATCGACGTGCCCGTTGCATAGCCCTTATAAACCGCATCCCGCGTCATGCCTTTGGCCGCGGCTTCGCGTTCCAGAACCCCCTCCATCCGCGGCCCTTCCACAGAGCCGGGACAAATCGCATTGGCCCTGATCCCAAACGGACCCAATTCCATCGCCAGCGTTTTCATCAATCCGATGATCGCCCATTTCGCCGATGCATAAGGCGCGCGGTTCGGGTACCCGTAGATTCCCGCCGTTGACGACGTCAGCACAATCGCGCCTTTGCCTGCCGCCTTCATCAACGGTGCCGCATATTTGGCTGCCAAAAACGCGCCTTCCAGATTGACGCTCACACAGGTCCGCCAATCGTCCAACGCGACATCCTCAACCAAAGCGGTCGGCCCCGCGATACCCGCATTTGCACATAAGACGTCCAACGACCCGATGCGCGCAAAGACGTCTCGCATCGCATCCTCGTCGGCAGCGCTGGCCAAATGGCAATGCCACGTTTTCGGGCAAGCCTCCAACGCTGCGGCATCTACATCCGTGACCCAGACCTCATGGCCTGCCGCCTCAAACGCAGCGCCCATCGCACGACCAATTCCGCCAGCGCCTGCTGTAATCAGAACCCGTTTCACCGCACAGCCCCGATTGCCCGGCCCAATCCCTCAGGCACAGGCAGCCGCGCGTGGCCTTGCGCGAACCTGACCAAATTCGCCTCGATCGCCGGCGATGGCGCGCTTGGCTTGCGCGTCTCCAGCGACACGTGCAGCAGGAAATGCTCTCCCGTGGCCAGCACCCGTTCGCCTTCGCGCATCATATGGAACAAGTGCATTTTCTTGCCCTCGCCCATGATTACTTGGGTCTCAATCTCGATTACAGCGCCCGCATGCACCTCATCCAAGTGCCGGATATGCGTCTCGGCGGTGAAATAACTGCCCCCCGATTGGATGTAATCCGCATCGCAGCCAATGATTTCCATAAACCTATCCGTCGCATCGGCAAACGCGTGCAGATACCGGCTCTCAGTCATGTGCCCGTTATAGTCGGTCCAATCCAGCGGCACGGTCCGCCGCGCCGTGCGCACCAATTGGTCCGCAGGCAGATCCGCAGCCGCAGGTTCATCCGCCCGCATCAGTTTTTCTTGGGCGTTCAACAGCGCACCCGCCCCCCAGTTCTGCGCCTTGAGCCCGCGGATCATCGTCACAAGGTTATTGTCCCTGATACGCTCCAGCTCGCGGATCGAATGATGGCCAGATTGCGCATCCGATTGTCCCGCAATTAAATCAACCAGTTCCTCGTTGAACTCCGGCACATCCATCAGCTTGGTCCAGGGCCATTTCAACGCAGGGCCAAACTGCGCCATGAAATGCTTCATCCCCGCCTCACCGCCCGCCACACGGTAGGTTTCAAACAACCCCATCTGCGCCCAGCGGATGCCAAAACCATAGCGGATCGCATCGTCAATCTCTTCTGTCGTCGCAATCCCGTCTTTGACCAACCACAGTGCCTCGCGCCAGACCGCTTCCAGAAACCGGTCCGCCACATGCGCATCAATTTCTTTTTTCAGATGCAGCGGGTGCATCCCCAATGCGGTCAGCGTCGCCTTGGCGCGCTCGACAAGCGCTTCCTCGCCCGCATCGCCGGGCACCAGTTCAATCAGCGGCAGCAGATAAACCGGGTTAAACGGATGTGCGACCATAATCTGACCGGGCCTTGCCGCCCCTTGCTGCAATTCCGACGGCTTGAACCCTGACGTTGACGATCCGATTACCGCGTCGCGGGCGCAAGTGGCCTGCACCTCGGCAAAGGTCGCGTGTTTTATCTCCAACCGCTCCGGTACGCTCTCCTGTATCCATTCCGCGCCTGCAACCGCCTCTGCGATCGACGCGCAGAACCGTAATTCCCCCTCAGCAGGCAAAGCGACATCTGTCAGTCCCGGCAACGACCGCCGGGCATTCGCCATCACCTCTCCAATCTTCCGCTCTGCTTGCGGATCAGGGTCATACACCTGCACATCCCAGCCATTCAGCAAAAACCGCGCCGCCCAGCCGCCGCCAATGACACCACCACCAATAACCGCTGCAACCTTACTCATCCGTTAATCTCTCGCAATTTGCTGGTGTCCCAGCCGTTAAAATCCAAAACTTCCCGCGCGGCGGTTATCCGGTCCGCGCCCCCAGGCCTGCGCCGGTCCAAAATTGCGGCCCATGTCCCGTCCGCGTCGCCCACTGCCGCCGTGCGAAACCCGGTGTCTACCCACATCACCACCAGCGTACCCGTTCCACGCAACACCCCCGGCGCAGTCACCTGATAAGTCTGCTGACCCGCAGGGGTGATCCGGATCAACGCATCTGCACCAGCCGTCTGATAAATCACTTGCGCCGCACAGCTGCCGATACAGGCAACCGTCTGCCACTGTCCCGCAAACCGCGCCGCTTCAAACCGGGAGGTTCCGCCCAAGGCAACCGTGGGGTTACGCGCCGCGATTGTCGCCTGCCCCGCGCTTGGGGACGACATCTGCGCAGCGCAGCCCCCAAGCATCAACCCAAGCGCAAATGCCGCAACACAGCGGTGTACGCGCGGTGCACGCCTTGTGTACGCTGTGTGACATTTAACCATCGCTTAACCTGTCTTAACGCAGGTCACACGGGCGCCCGTTTTGTCAGCCCCAGTTTCTCACGTACCGCTTGCGGTCCCATAATCTTTGCACCCATGCTTTCGATGATTGTGCGGGCGCGCTCAACCAACTGATAATTCTCCGCCAAAACCCCTTTGTCGAGCCAAAGATTGTCCTCCAATCCGACCCGCACATTGCCACCCGCCAGCACCGACGCCGCCACATAAGCCATCTGGTTGCGCCCCAGACCAAAGGCCGAAAACGTCCAGTCGTCCGGTACATTATTGACCATCGCCATCAGCGTATTCAGATCATCCGGTGCGCCCCACGGCACCCCCATGCACAGCTGTACCAACGCAGGGCTGTCCAGAACACCATCGCTAACCATTTGTTTTGCATACCACAAATGCCCAGTATCAAAGGCCTCGATCTCGGGCTTGACCCCCAGTTTGGTCATCATGCCGCCCATTGCGGTCAACATGCCGGGCGTGTTGGTCATCACATAATCCGCCTCGGCAAAGTTCATCGTGCCACAGTCCAGCGTGCAAATTTCAGGCAAGCATTCCGCAATATGCGCCATCCGTTCCGTCGCGCCCACCATGTCGGTGCCTTCGCGTGTCGGAAACGGGTTTTCCACATCACCAAAAATGATGTCGCCCCCCATGCCGGCGGTCAGGTTCAGCACCACATCCGTATCGCTGGCGCGAATGCGCTCGGTCACTTCACGGTATAGTTTCAAATCCCTGCTAGGTTTACCTGTCTCAGGGTCGCGCACATGACAATGCACCACCGCCGCACCCGCCTTGGCCGCTTTGATCGCACTGTCGGCGATTTGTTCGGGCGAACGCGGGACATGCGGACTGCGGTCCTGCGTTCCGCCCGATCCTGTGACAGCGCAGGTGATAAAGACGTCTCGGTTCATGGCGAGTGGCATAGCGGCAAGGCTCCTTGAAGGTCAGTAATTTCGCCGACCATGCGATAGGAACCCCGCAATTGCCACGCTAAAAACGACAGCATACCGCCGCCTGCGAAACCTCTGGACAAGGCGAAACGGTTAACAAACCGTTAATACGGCAAAGGATGCGCGCGGTTCACCTCATCAAGGGCTGTCAGCACCTCGTCGCTCAGCGTGATATCGCCTGCCCCTATGGCCAACTCCAACTGATCCATCGTGGTCGCACCAAAGATCACGGAGCCCATAAAGGGCCGCATCCGGCACCACGCCAACGCCATGTGCACAGGGTGCAAATCATGGTCTTTGGCAACCTTCAGATAGGCATCGACCGCCTCGAACGCGCGCGCCGTTTTGCGCCCGCCCAGATCACCATTCAACGACATCCGGGACCCCTCAGGCACAGCGCCACCTTGGTACTTGCCCGTCAACAGCCCGGCTGCAAGCGGTGAAAATGCAAACATATCAATCTGTTCGTTGATACAGGCTTCTGCCACATCCGTATCGGCCAAACGGCACATCAACGAATATTCGTTCTGCACAGCGACCGGTCGTGGCCCCCCGACGCGGTCCGCCACCGCAGCCCATTGCGCCATCCCCCATGCGCTTTCATTGCTCAGGCCAAAGGCGCGGATCGTGCCCCGCTCAACCTCGCGCTGCAACGCGCCCAGCGTGTCTTCCATATGCGCAATCGTGTCTGCCCGGTTCTGATCCGACGGGTCAAAAGTCCAGTTTTTCCGGAACATATAGCTGCCCCGGTTGGGCCAATGAAACTGGTAGAGGTCGATGTAATCGGTCTTGAGCCGCCGCAATGACCCCTCAACCGTTTCAGGAATGGTTGTTGACGAAATCGGCGCACCATCACGGACATGCATCATCCCGGCACCCGAATGCTTGGTCGCCAGCACCACATCCTTGCGGCGATTGTCACGCTCGAACCACAGACCGATGACCCGCTCGGTCCGTCCGGTCGTCTCTGCGCTGACCGGGTTCACCGGATACATCTCGGCGGTGTCGATAAAGTTGATGCCTGCGGCCAGCGCGCGATCAATCTGGTCGTGGCCCTCTTCGGTGGTGTTTTGCGTGCCCCATGTCATTGAACCCAAACACAAATCCGACACGACCAAATCGCTGCTGCCCAGTTTTCTTCGTTGCATTACCGTATCCTCGCTTTTGTCGCCACCCTAAGGCAGTGCGCCGCCGCCGCAAGTTGCCTTTGACGCTAAAAGGGCCAAAATATTCAGATTTTCACAGTTACGACGCGCTGATGTCGGGTTTGCGCTTTGTTGCGGCGCTGATCTGTCCTACTCAAACATATGCGCCTGATTATTTCTTTCGCCGCCCTGTTTCTGTCTGTCATTCTGCTTCAACTCGCGTCTGGTGGTGTTGGCCCGATTGACGTTTTGTCAGGTACGGCGCTCGGGTTCTCGCGGCAACAAATCGGTCTGCTGGGGTCTGCGCATTTTGTCGGCTTTTTCATCGGGTGTTGGTGGGCGCCGCGCCTGATGGGATCGGTGGGCCACAGCCGCGCGTTTGCCGCGTTCACCGCAACCGGCGCAATCGGCCTTTTGGCGCATATGATGGTGCTGGACCCCTATGCATGGGCGTTGATGCGGGTCGCGTCGGGCTTTTGTGTTGCCGGTTGTTACACCGTGATCGAGGCGTGGCTGAACGCTAAAGTGACCAATGAAACACGCGGCCGCACGATGGGCACCTACCGCGTCGTAGACATGACCGGCTCTCTGGGGGCGCAGGCGCTTGTGGGTGTCTTGGCCCCGGCCAGCTATGTCTCTTACAACCTGCTCGCCATTCTATGTTGTGCTGCACTTTTGCCGATCACACTTAGTACTGTAAAACAGCCCGAAACACCAAACTCGCCGCGTTTGCGGCCCATGTTGGCGGTCAACCGCTCGCCTCTGGCCGCGGCAGGCGTGGTTGTTGCAGCAATTTCTAGCGCGTCTTTCCGTATGGTTGGCCCGATCTACGGCCAAGAAGTCGGCCTGACCGCAACCCAGATCGCGTGGTTCCTGTCGGCATTCGTGCTTGGCGGCGCCTTGGCACAAATCCCTGTTGGGTGGCTGGCCGATAAATATGACCGGCGCTGGGTTCTGATCTGGCTGTCCGTTGCGGCCATCGCCAGTTGCGCATTTACCGTAATGGCCACCGGCCTCGACACCCAAGGGATCATGCTGACTGCATTCTTGTTCGGCCTGACCACCTTTCCGATATATTCCGTTGCCTCCGCCCATGCCCATGATTTTGCCAGCAGCGATGAACGTGTCGAACTTTCAGCGGCCCTGATGTTCTGGTTTGCCATCGGCGCGATTTTTGCCCCTTATCTGGCGTCTGTGCTGATCGAAAACTTTGGCCCGCCTGCGTTGTTTATGATGATGGCGGTCGGGCACGCGGTCCTTATTCTGTTTGGCCTGAACCGGATGCGTGCACGCCCGACACGCAAGGACCGCACACGCTATGTTTACGCGCCGCGCACCAGTTTCCTTATTGGCAGGCTTACCAAACGCGGGCGTGATGCGCCTACGCCGCCAAAGTGATGGGCTGGTGTGACCCATCCGAGGCTGCTAAAGCACCCTAAATGACCAGCAGAGAACCACACGCATGACCCGACATTTGATCACATCCGCAATCCCCTACATCAACGGGGTCAAGCACTTGGGCAACCTTGTGGGCAGCCAACTGCCAGCGGATCTTTATGCCCGCTATCTGCGCGGACGCGGACACGAGGTGCTGTTCTTATGCGCAACCGACGAGCACGGCACACCTGCAGAACTGGCCGCAGCTAAAGCTGGTAAACCGGTTGAGGAATATTGCGCGGAAATGCACGAGGTTCAGGCCGACATCGCCCAGCGTTTCGGCATGTCTTTCGACCATTTCGGGCGGTCATCTTCGGCTCAAAACCAAAAACTGACGCAGCATTTCGCGGGCGTTCTTGCCGATCAGGGACTGATCGAAGAAGTCACCGAACAGCAGGTCTATTCAAACACCGACGGACGCTTCCTGCCGGACCGCTACATTGAGGGGACCTGTCCCAATTGCGGTTTTGACAGCGCGCGTGGCGATCAATGCGACAATTGTACAAAGCAACTTGATCCTGCCGATCTGATCAATCCCCGCAGCACTATTTCCGGTTCAACCGATCTGGAAAAGCGCGACACAAAACACCTGTTTCTGCGCCAAAGCCAGATGAAAGACCGGTTGGACGCATGGATCAACAGCAAAACAGACTGGCCCATTCTGACCACATCAATTGCCAAAAAATGGCTGCACGATGGGGATGGATTGCGCGACCGTGGCATCACACGCGACCTGAACTGGGGCGTGCCGGTCAAACGCGGGGACGCAGACTGGCCCGGGATGGAGGGCAAGGTTTTTTATGTCTGGTTTGATGCGCCCATCGAATACATCGCCTGTTCGCAGGAATGGGTAGACGCAGGCAAAGGTACGGACTGGCAGCGCTGGTGGCGCACCGATGCGGGCGCCCAAGACGTGCGCTATACGCAATTCATGGGCAAGGACAATGTTCCGTTCCATACCCTCAGTTTCCCCGCGACCATCATGGGATCAGCCGAACCTTGGAAACTGGTCGATTACATCAAATCTTTCAATTATTTGACCTATGATGGCGGCCAGTTCAGCACATCGCGTGGACGCGGCGTATTCATGGATCAAGCCTTGGACATCTTGCCCGCAGACTATTGGCGCTGGTGGTTGTTGAGCCATGCCCCCGAGACATCTGACGCCGAATTCACATGGGAGAACTTTCAATCCTCCGTGAACAAGGATCTTGCCGACGTTCTTGGCAATTTTGTCAGCCGGATCACAAAGTTTTGCCGGTCCAAATTTGGCGAGGCGGTGCCGACTGAAGGGACCTATGGCGATGCAGAAATCGCACTGATTGACGACCTGTCCACGCGGGTCACCGCCTACGAGAAACAAATGGACGCCATCGAAGTGCGCAAATCCGCGCAAGAGCTGCGCGCCATCTGGGCGGCGGGCAATGAATACCTGCAAGCCCAAGCCCCATGGACAACCTTCAAGACGGACCCGGATAAAGCCGCAGCGCAAGTACGCTTGGCGTTGAACCTTATTCCTTTGTATGCCCGACTGGCTGAACCGTTCATTCCCGAGGCATCCGCAAAAATGCTCTCTGCAATGAAGCTTTCAGATATGCCTTGGCCAGATGATGTGCCTTCCGCCCTGCAGCACTTGGCACCGGGACATGCTTTTGAAGTCCCCGAAGTCCTGTTCGCAAAAATCACCGATGAAGATAGAGACACCTGGCAAGAACGCTTTGCTGGCAAGCGCGATTAATCAACAAGTTTTCCGGCCACGAACAGGTCCGCTTTCGCGGATGGCGGTCCCGACTATGCTCAAAGGTCGTGTGACGGCTTTCTTTTTTGGTCTTATGTGTAGGTTTGTGAGCGTGGCCTTGATCAGACCTTGTGCTCACATGCGAGGCGGATGGGCGTGATCACCAAGGATTTTCATTCTCCTGCTGTCAGAACTCTTCCCAGCCGTCCTCTTGGGGCGATGGTTGCAAGGCCAGTGCGGCATTGCCTTGTGACATCGGCATTCTTGCCGGGGGCGACGGATGCGCTGGGGTTGGTCGTTGAGACACAAACGTATCGCGCGCCTGCGTCGGGGTTCTTTGGATGCCTGAAAGTTTGAACCGCGACACCGCGTGAACAAGCGCGTCCGCTTCAGACGTAAGCGCATGACTTGCCGCCGTTGTCTCCTCGAACATCGCGGCGTTTTGTTGGGTGACGTGATCCAGTTCATTTACGGCAGTGTTGATTTCAGCCAGACCGCTTGATTGTTCGCGCGCGGACGCCGCAATATTAGAAACGCGTTTTGATATTTCAGAAACAGACGTCACAATCGAGGCCAACGCAACACCCGTCCTGCCAACCAGATCGACGCCTTGTTCGACCTGCTCGCCGCTTGATGTGATCAGGACGTTGATCTCTCTCGCCGCATCCGAAGACCGCTGGGCGAGCGCACGCACTTCTGTAGCGACAACCGCAAAACCACGACCAGCCTCACCTGCGCGCGCCGCTTCGACACCCGCATTCAACGCAAGAAGGTTGGTCTGAAACGCAATGTCGTCGATGACGCTGGTGATTTTCGAGATCTCCTGGCTTGAGGTTTTGATCCCTCCCATCGCTTCGACCGCTTGGCGCGCGACATCGCCGCCCTGCTCCGCATTGCGCTGCGCATCTGCGGACATGGTACTGGCATCATCTGCCCCTTCTGCGGCAGATCGAACCGACACCGTCAACTCATCCAGCGCAGCGGCGGTTTCTTCCAATGTCGCAGCTTGCTTTTCTGTTCGGCGCGACAAGTCATCGGCCGCCGCTGTAATTTCCGTGGTCTCGTTGCGAATTGAGTCCGAGTTGTGGATCACGGCTGAAATTGCGGTTCTCAAAGAATCGACGGTTGCATTGAAATCCGCCCGCAATTTTTCGTAAGAGGCGGGAACGTCTTGCGTAATATCGACGTCCAGATCCCCCTCCGCCAAGGCATTCAATGCATCTCCCAATACCTTTACAACCCGGTCCTGTTCCTGCGCAGTCGCGTCTTTTTCTGCTTCGATTGCGCGCAATTCGGTCTCCGTATCGGTAACATCGATACCCAACATGATGGCACGCTGTGCGGCACCTGAAGCGTTGCGAATAACCGAAAAATTACAATCTAGGATCAGTTTCTTTTTGCCGAAGGGGCAGTGTATGGCATAACGGCCCGCCGGCAGCAACCCTGCGAACATCTGCTCTGACGCGCGTTCACCGGTCGCATCACCGTCCAGTGCACCCTGTAGCATCGATTTCACAGAAGACTTTGCGAGCGCCTCTTTGGTGCCGTCCACCAGAATAAGAAACTTCTCGTTGGCGTCATGTATCGCGCCATCAAGGTTGAATTCAACGCGCAACTGGTCTTTGTTAATAGCTGCGATTAGTGCGGCCTGATGTTGGTTTTCGGTCTCATCGCTCCACTCGATCACCCAGCCAAAGCTGTTGCCGTCAGCGTCTATGGCTTGATCCATTTTCACAGCAATCGTTTTGGCACCAATCTGTACCATCTTGACGGTGCATTCGGCTTTGCCGTCCCGGCGGTTCGCGTCATTCAAAAGCAAGTTGGTTTCTGATGACAACGGCGTGAAACTGCCAAAGTTGAAGCCCGCCACACCATCAGGTTCAACACCCGGCCAGGCATCGTGCAAATCAGGCATCAGATGGTTCAACAGCTTTGCGCAGGCGGGATTGGCGAACTGGACCTCAAAGCTGCCATCCACCACCATCATCGCCGAAGACGCGCCGACGAATCCTGCCCCTTTAAATGCAATCTCCCACTGCGCTTCCTTTGCGAGCCCCAGATCATGGCGAAAGCCATTCAAGCTTACCGCCATCAGGCCGATTTCGTCACCGCGCTGTGTATAGGGAACCTCAGTCGCGTAATCTTCGGCAGAAATGCGCCGCATGGACTGCGTAAGTTGGCCCAATGGGCGGGTGATACACCAATGCAAAACGAAACCCGCGAACACCATTGCAGCACAAAAGACGACCGCCGCGATCATCAGCGTCACCGCAAGCTTGTCGTAAAGCCGCTTAAGAACATGTTCGGCTGTCCATGCGGATGCCACCGTGCCGACAATTGACCCGTTATCTCCGAAACGGATTGGCACTGACACGTGCTTGCCAAGCACTTTTCGCACGATCTCGGCGGATGACAGTGCGTCCTGTCCAAGCTGGATCAAAGCGGGTTGGTCAAATGCGTCACCGTCCGACGCGAACAGCACCTTACCCGTTGCATTCAGGACCACGGCGCCCACCACATCCTCACCCGCGGCGTCCAGAACAGACATCATCGTTTCGCGCAGCTCGTCCTTGTTCTCGAACGTAACAGCACTGCCGATTTGCATGCCCAAAAGCTCTGTCACTTCAAGTGCCCGCTTGGCGATGTCGGTCTTGGCCAGATCTGTCAGTTGCGCACTATTTCGTATCTCGATTGATGCAACGACCGTCAAAACGCAGACCGCTACAATGCAGGTGCATTTCACAAAAAGACTTTTGAGCGGATGCAACCGGGGGCGTTTCTCGGACTTGGGCAGGTTGTTTTCAGCAGTCATCGGTGCAATCCCCAGTTAGGCAGCGTTCCGCGACCGCGGTGCTTTGAGGCGTTCTAGACGCAGAAGTCTTACATCCGAATTAACAGCCCTTTCCGGTGAGGGGCCTTATGCAACCGTCCTGATCTGGGCACCACTGCTGCGCACAACATCTGCAATCTCACGCAACTCATCGCTCAGCGGCGTGGATTTACGCCAGATCATTCCAATCGTTCGACCGGGCTGCGGACCAGAAAACGCCGTGCAATTCACCGCTGCCGATCGTGTTTCCACGCGAATCGCCATCTCGGGTATCATCGTTACGCCAATCCCGGCCCCCACCATCTGCACCAATGTCGACAGCGAACTGCCATCCAGACCATTGCGCGCGACGGCACCCGGTGTGTTACAAAAGGCCAACGCCTGATCGCGAAAACAATGTCCTTCCTCTAGCAACAACAACCGCATGTTGTGCAAGGCCGACGCGTCCGGGCGCGGCTCGCATTCTTGCGCACTTGGCCGTACCAGCACAAAGTTCTCTTCAAAAAGAGCGACTTGGGTGAACGCACTTTCGGACAAGGGCAGCGCGACAATCGCCGTATCCAGATGTCCTTGGCCAAGCTCCTGCACCAGTTTCGGTGTCAGTGTTTCACGCACATGCAGATCAAGGCCCGGATGCGAGCGTTGCAGATTGCCAATCAATGTCGGCAACAGATAGGGCGCAATTGTCGGGATCACACCGATCCGGAACCGGCCAATCAGCGCAGAGCGTGAGGCGCGGGCGAAATCGCCCAACTCATCCACCGATCTGAGGATATCACGGACCCGTGGCGCAAAATCTTCGCCAAAACGCGTCAGACGGACCTGTCGCGCAGTGCGTTCAAACAAGGGCGTGCCAAGCTGTTCCTCAAGCTCTTTGATCTGCACAGAAAGTGCCGGCTGAGAGATCGCGCAGACTGCCGCCGCACGTCCAAAATGCTGCTGATCCGCCAAAGCTTCAAAATAACGCAACTGTTTCAACGTAAAATTTGCCATAACCTGAAACTATCAGAACAATCAGTATATCCAACTTATAATTACTGCGTGGCCCTGCTAGAATGATTCCAAATCATACCTAGCGGAGGATATTCTCATGGACGGCAACGATTACGACACCAAGGGCAAATGCCCGGTCATGCATGGCACAATCAAACACACGACACATTCCGTGCGCTCCAATAAGGACTGGTGGCCGAACCAGTTGAACCTGAAAATCCTGCACCAGAACACACCGCTGTCGGACCCTATGCAGGGTGAATTCAACTATACCGAAGCCTTCAAATCCCTTGATCTCGATGCGCTGAAAAAAGATCTCGCCGATCTGATGACCGACAGTCAGGACTGGTGGCCTGCGGACTACGGCCACTATGGCCCGATGTTCGTGCGCATGGCGTGGCATGCGGCAGGCACTTACCGCACCGGTGACGGGCGCGGCGGCGCAGGTTCCGGCTCGCAACGCTTTGCCCCGCTGAATTCATGGCCTGACAACGGCAATCTCGACAAGGCGCGCCGCCTGCTGTGGCCAATCAAACAAAAATACGGCGCGGCGATTTCATGGGCCGACCTTATGGTGCTCACCGGCAACGTTGCGATGGAAACGATGGGCTTCAAAACCTTTGGTTTTGCGGGCGGTCGCAAGGACATCTGGGAGCCGGAAGAAGACATCTACTGGGGTTCCGAGGAAAACTGGCTGGAAGTCTCCGGTGGGCCAAACACACGTTACTCTGGCGAACGTGACATGGAAAACCCGCTGGCCGCGGTGCAGATGGGCCTGATCTACGTCAACCCGGAAGGTCCAGACGGTAACCCGGACCCTGCCGCATCGGCCTATGACATTCGCGACACATTCGCGCGCATGGCGATGGACGACTATGAAACCGTTGCGCTGGTCGCAGGCGGCCACACCTTCGGCAAGGCACATGGTGCGGGCGATGCGGCACTTGTGGGTGCAGAACCCGAAGCCGCCTCCATCGAAGAGATGGGCCTTGGCTGGATCAACAAGTTCGGGTCCGGTGTGGGCGTGCACACAACCACCTCCGGGATCGAGGGCGCGTGGACCGCAACGCCGACCACATGGGACATGTCCTATTTCGACACGCTTCTGGGCAACGAGTGGGAGCTGACAAAAAGCCCCGCAGGCGCCAACCAGTGGAAGCCTGCGAACGGTGCCATGGCTGATGCCGTACCAGACGCACATGACCCAAGCCAGAAACACGCCCCCATGATGACAACAGCCGACATGGCGCTGCGTACAGATCCTGAATACCTCAAGATATCCAAGCACTTCCACGCCAATCCCGAGGAATTTGCCGACGCCTATGCCCGCGCATGGTTCAAGCTGACCCACCGCGATATGGGCCCCAAAGCCCGCTATTTGGGCAAGGAAGTCCCTGCTGAAGATCTAATCTGGCAGGACCCGATCCCTGCGGTTGATCACCCACTGGTGAACGACGCAGACATCGCGGCACTCAAGGGACAAATCCTCGGTTCAGGCATTGCACAATCTGATCTGATCTCTGTCGCTTGGGCCTCTGCGGCATCCTTCCGTGGCTCTGACAAACGCGGCGGTGCCAATGGCGCGCGTATCCGTCTGGCCCCGATGAAGGACTGGGAGGTCAACCAGCCCGCGACACTGGCCAAAGTGCTGACCGCACTCGAAGGCATTCAAGCCGACTTCAACGGATCAGCAACCGGTGGCAAGAAAGTATCTCTTGCCGACTTGATCGTGCTGGGCGGCTGTGCGGCGGTTGAAGCGGCTGCCAAAGCGGCAGGCCATGATGTCACAGTACCGTTCACACCGGGCCGCATGGACGCGTCACAAGAAGACACCGACGCCGAAAGCTTTGAGCCGCTTGAGCCGCGCGCAGACGGTTTCCGCAACTATCTGGCCGTGGATTTCTCTGTCCCGACGGAAAAACTTCTGGTGGACCGCGCGCAGCTTTTGACGCTGACCGCGCCTGAAATGACCGTTCTAGTCGGCGGCTTGCGCGTGCTGGGCGCCAACTATGGCGGCACATCACACGGCGTATTCACCGACAAACCCGGTCAGCTGACCAACGACTTCTTTGTCAACATCCTCGACATGACCCACACGTGGAAAGCGGTCGATGACCAAGGCGAAGTGTTCGAGGCGCGCGACCGAAAGACCGATGAAGTCACTTGGACCGGCACACGCTGCGATCTGATCTTCGGTTCCAACTCGCAATTGCGGGCGCTGGCCGAAGTCTATGGCAGCGCAGACGCGAAAGAGACATTCGTCACCGATTTCATCACCGCATGGAACAAAGTGATGATGGCAGACCGGTTTGAACTGGCGTAAGCCACTGATTCCTTTCGCAGAAATTAAAAACGGCGCCCTGAGTGATCAGGGCGCCGTTTCTACGTCTATGCATTGACGCGGTAGTTTATCCGCGCACGACCTTTGAGAAAGTCGAAAAGATCGCCTCGTTGGAACAAACGATCTCGCCATCAGCCAGAATATCGCCACCCTGTTTCAGCGGCTCGACCAAACCGCCCGCCTCCTTGACGATCAGCATACCCGCCGCCAAATCCCACGACTGCAAACGGCGTTCCCAGAACCCGTCATAGCGACCCGCAGCCACATAAGCCAAATCAAGCGATGCAGCGCCCCAGCGCCGCACACCGGCACAGACCGGCATAAGCCGCGCAAGGTCTTGCAATGTCGCTGGCAAATCACTGCGCCCGCCAAACGGCAGGCCGGTTGCAAAAATACTCTCGATCATCTTGTGACGGCCCGACACGCGCATGCGCCCGTCATTCATCCACGCACCGGCGCCCTTTTCGGCAAAAAACATCTCGTCCTTGGCCGGATCAAACACGACGCCCGCAACGATCTGGCCCTTGTGCTCCAATGCAATCGAAACAGCCCAATGCGGCAAACCGTGCAAAAAGTTCGTGGTGCCATCAAGCGGATCAACTATCCAGCGGCGCGTCGGATCTTTGCCCTCTTCCTCGCCGCCCTCTTCGGCCAGCCAGCCATAGGTCGGTCGCGCGCTCATCAGCTCGTCTTTGATCGCTTTTTCGGCGTTGATATCGGCGCGCGTGACAAAGTCGCCAGCCCCCTTCACCGAGACCTGCAAGTTCTCAACTTCGCGAAAGTCTTTGACCAAACCCCGACCCGCTTTGCGCGCGGCCTTGATCATGATGTTGAGATTTGCACTGCCAACCATTTTGAGCACCTTTAATGGATAAGGCGCCGCTATAGGACGGGCGCGCCTGAATGCCAAGGGGGGCCGTGCGTGCAAGCGGTTGAACCCACAAAAGTGACGTAACATCTCGCTTGCGTTTGCCGGTGCCGGCGTCAGGGTTGCCCTATCACCAAATGGGAGAGAAATAATGAGCAACCAGATGCAGCAAATCGTTTTGGCCAGCCGCCCCGACGGATCACCGACCCTCGATAACTTCCGGCTTGAGAATGCCGATATGCCAAGCCCCGGCGACGGCGAGATTCTGGTCGCAGTCAGCCACATGTCGCTGGACCCCTATATGCGCGGTCGCATGGATGACGCGAAATCCTATGCCGCTCCCGTGCCGATTGGCGGCAAAATGGAAGGTGGCAGCGTCGGTGTTGTCCTCACGTCCAACAGCTCCGCGTTCAAAGAGGGCGATCATGTCTTTGGCCCCTTCGGCTGGGCCACTCACTCGGTCGCCAATGCCCAGATGTGCCGCAAGCTCGACCCCGATATGGCCTCTGTAACAACCGCCTTGGGTGTTTTGGGCATGCCGGGTCTGACCGGCTGGCACGGCTTGATGGAATACGGCCGCCCGAAAGAGGGCGAGACGTTGGTCGTGGCTGCGGCCACCGGTCCTGTCGGCTCCATGGTGGGACAATTGGCCAAAGCCAAGGGCCTGCGCGTCATCGGCATCGCGGGCGGTGCTGACAAGTGCAAGACCGCGGTTGATCACTTCGGTTTCGACGTCTGTCTGGACCACCGCGCCTATGCGGACGCGAAATCCCTGCGCGCAGCCCTCAAGGAAGCCGCCCCCAAAGGCGTCGATATCTATTTCGAAAACGTCGGTGGCAAGGTGCTGGACGCCGTGCTTCCGTTGATGCGCCCCTTTGGTCGTATACCGATCTGTGGCATGATCGCATGGTATAACGAAGGTGGATTGGGCGAGAACGCAACTGGTGCGGGCCTGACTGCCCCCAAACTGTGGCGCACGATTCTGGTGAACTTCCTGAGCGTGAACGGCTTTATCATTTCGAACCACTGGAACCGCTTTCCCGAATTCCTGGCGGAAGTCGCGCCCAAAGTCGCCAGTGGCGAAATCGCGGTTCAAGAAGACATCACGCAAGGGTTGGCCAACGCCCCCCAAGCCTTCATTGACCTGCTGACAGGCGGCAACACCGGCAAAGCCATCGTCAAGGTCGGATAACAAGCGTAGGGCGGGGTTCACCCCGCCTTACCCCACCAAAGCTAATCCAATAATTCGGGGTTCACCCCGCCAAACACCCGGCCTGCCCGATCAAACAGACTGTAGTTTGCGCGCCTCTTGGCCTGCAAGCTGCAACAGCGTCTCCATAAACGGCTTGCCCAGATCATCCTTGCGCACCGCCGCATATAACCGCCGTGTGATCCCCTCGCGGGTCAAGGGTCGTGTCACATAATCAGACGAATATTTCACCTCGCGCACCACCCAATCGGGCAGCACCGACACCCCGCGGTTCGACGCCACCAGCAACAATATCACCGCCGTCAGTTCCACCTGCCGGATCGCGGCGGGCTCCACCTTGGCGGGGATTAGCAGCTGGCTGAACACATCCAGACGTGTCCGTTCCACCGGATAGGTGATCAGCGTCTCACCACGAAAATCCGCCGCTTCAATATAGGGTTTTGACGCCAAGGGATGCGTGCTGGCTGCGACAAACACCGGATTGTAATCAAAAAGTTCGACAAACTCGACGCCCGGCATGTCTTCGGGGTCAGAGGACACCACCAGATCGACCTCTTCGCGCAAAAGGGCCGGCATCGCGTCAAACGCCAGACCGGGGCGGATATCGACATCCACCTCGCCAAACTGGCGTCGAAACTGCTCCAGCACCGGAAACAGCCATTCAAAACAGGCATGGCATTCAATCGCGATATGCATGCGGCCAGTGCTGCCCGCGCGCAGTCCGGTAAATTCATCCTGCAACGCCTGAACCTGTGGCAATACCTGCTCTGCAAGTTTCAACAACCGCTGGCCCGCTGGCGACAATTTCAACGGTTTGGAGCGCCGCACAAACAGCTCGACCCCCGCTTGATCCTCCAGCCCCTTAACCTGATGGCTTAGTGCGGATTGCGTGATGTTCATCTGCTCAGCCGCCCGCGCCAGACCGCCTGCCTCGTGAATGGCCTTGATGGTGCGCAGATGCCGGAACTCGATATGCATATGAGTCTATCCTCATGTTCAAGATGAAAGTTATGAATTTGTCTCACATCCAACTTCGTGACACAAGAGATCAACAAAGCGTTTCAGGAGTGTCCCATGACCAACCCATCCGTATCCTTCGAAGTTTTCCCGCCCCGTACCGTCGACGCGGGCTTTCATCTTTGGGACACCGCGCAAGCGCTGGCACCTCTCGCCCCTCGCTTTTTCTCTGTCACCTACGGTGCCGGCGGCTCGACCCGCGATCTGACCCATGACGCGGCGCATGTGTTGCGCCGCAGCTCTGGCCTGCCAGTGGCCGCGCACCTTACCTGCGTTGGCGCCAGCAAAGCCGAAACGCTAGAAGTCGCTGCCAGCTTTGCCAAAATCGGCGTGACCGATATTGTCGCCCTGCGCGGCGATCCTGAAAATGGTGCGGATCATTTCACACCACACCCCGACGGGTTCAACGACACCTGCGAACTGATCGAAGCGCTTGCCGATACCGGAAACTTCAACATCCGCGTGGGTGCCTATCCCGATGTACACCCTGACGCCACCAACATGGCCGCCAACATCGACTGGCTGAAACGCAAATTCGAGGCAGGCGCAGACGAGGCGATCACGCAGTTCTTTTTTGAGGCCGACAGCTTCCTACGCTTCCGTGACGCCTGTGCCGCTGCGGGCATCGACAAGAAAATCACGCCCGGCATCCTGCCAATCCAGAACTGGACCTCCGCGCGTAAATTCGCAAAGCGCTGCGGCACTGAAATTCCCGCATGGCTCGACCAAAGCTTTGACGCGGCGATCCGCGACGGGCGTCACGATCTGCTGGCGACAGCGCTGTGCACCGAGTTGTGCAGCGATCTGGTTGATGAAGGCGTCGAGGACTTGCATTTCTACACCCTCAACCGCGCCGATCTGACCCGCGATGTCTGCCGCGCATTGGGTGTTGTGCCACAGACCCGGCTGTCGGACGTGGCGTAACTGCTTGCGGACATGGGGTTTCCGGGCCTAGCGTTCGGGCAACCGCCAAAACCCGGAGACCCCCATGCCCCGCATCGCCACAACCCCCGACGACTTGCTGTCCCTATCCGAGGTTCTGAGCCTCTCAGGGCTGGAATTCATGCAAGCGATCCTTGACGGCACAAACTCCGGCCCCCCCATTGGGGCGACCATGGGATACACGCTGCATGCTGTCGGGGATGGCACGGCGACATTTCGCGGCGCACCGGAATTCAATGTCACCAACCCGATGGGCACCGTTCATGGCGGCTGGTACGGCACGCTGCTGGATTCCGCGATGGCCTGCGCGGTGATGACAAAGGTGCCGCGCGGATCGGTCTACACAACGCTCGAATACAAGATCAACATTCTGCGCGCCATCCCGCTGGGCATGCAGGTTGACTGTAACGGAGTGATTGACCATGTCGGACGCTCAACCGGTGTGGCCCATGGCGAAATCAGAGGCGTCGAGGATGGCAAGCTTTATGCCACCGGCTCGACCACCTGCATCGTGATGAAAATCGCCTGAGACTGCGCTACGCCTGACGTCGCTGCACAGCTTTCTGTGCAAGCCTTGCCGCCGCTTGCGCTTCTGCGCGGCGCGCCAGGCTTTCGTGCAAACGCTCTGACGCATCCTCACCGATCTTGCGCTTCTTTCGGCTCATCAGAAACTTGCCATGCCCCCGCCATGTGCCCCGCGCAGGCGCTGTGGCGTCCTGTTCCAATCCGCTTTCCCATCCCTCTGGCAAGGGCAATCCGCATCTTTCCGCGCGCCCCAACATCCACGCCAGCGGGATATTTGCCAACTGCCGCGCCGCTTCAAAACCCCCCAATTGCCCCCCGACGTCGCCATGCGCGCCGGGAAACCAGACCTGTTCAATCCGACCGTCAAATCCGCCATGGGTGCTCCACAACACCGGTGAAAACGCCACGCGGTTCTCGTCATGGGCCAATGCGTGAAAGCCGTTGCGCACGATTGGGCTGAGGTCATGATTGTGAAACGCATGCAAATGCTCGGACAAACGCCACAGAATTGGTGCGTTGATCCCCAGCGACTTGACCGTGTCCCAAACGCCGATCATCTCGATCTCAACCTTGGGGTGGCAATGCGCTTGGGTGAATCTCGCGGCGGCATCGGTGATTTCCGTGCTCTCGTAATGCCTGTACGCGGCGCGAATGTTCCGCTCTGTCGCATGATCGCGGCGCAACAAGCCGACCAGGTCCAATACACCCGCAAGCGAGCGTACCGCATAAGCTCCACGGGAATAGCCAAACAAAAACACCCTGTCACCGGGCCGGTATTTGGTCGCAAGCCAGCCATAGGCGCGCCTGATCTGCCTATTAATGCCCCTGCCTGTGGCCACATCAAAACCAGAGCGCCAGTCGCTCCACTGCAACCCCGGCTCATAATATACGGAAACGGCCGCCCCCATCTGCTGCAACAGCGTATAGGTGCGGCCGGCATTTGTCTGGCACAGCGGCACCAGCGAGGACAACGTGCCATCCAGAACAATCACATGGGTCACAGGCACGCGGCCCGAACCGTTTGCGTTATTCTGCGGCGATGGCGCGTCCTTCATTCAACATCTCCCATACGCGGTGTGGCGTGAACGGCATATCCGCCTGCCGCACCCCATGATCCCACAGCGCGTCCTGCACCGCATTCGCAATCGCAGCCAACGCGCCCACGGTACCTGCCTCGCCGCAACCCTTCATGCCCATAATATTGGCCGTGGACGGCACAGGTTCAGACATGAACGTAATATGGGGAAGGTCGGCAGCCCGTGGCAAGGCATAGTCCATGAACGATGCCGTGAGCAGCTGGCCATCCTCGTCATAAACAACACGCTCTTGTACCGCCTGACCAAGACCCTGCGCCACACCGCCATGCACCTGACCCTCGGCCAGCATCGGATTGATAAGATTTCCAAAATCGTCAACCACCGTATAGATTTCAGTGACCACGATCCCTGTGTCAGGATCGACGGTCACTTCTGTAACATGGCAGCCATTGGGGAAACTGCGCGCAGGTAAAGTCGCGCGTTCTTGATAGTTCAACAGATCATCACGGCCCTTTTCGCGCGCCATCTCGGCCACCTCCAGCATGGTCGGCGTCAGGTTCGATCCATCGCTGCGAAACCGCTCATCGTCAAATTCAATACTTGCCGCAGGTACGCCCATCTCATCGGCAAGGAAGGCCACAAAGGCCTCCGTCATTTTGGCCACTGTCGCCAAAGTCGCATTATTCTGCGTGGTGACAGAGCGCGACCCGCCCGTGCCGCCGCCTTGCTTGATCAAATCACTGTCGCCCTGCACCACATCAATCCGGTCCGCCGGAATGCCGGTCTGATCGGACAAGAACTGCGCATAGACCGTCTCATGGCCCTGACCGTTGCTTTGCGTACCAACATAGATTGTCACACGGCCAGTGTCTTCGAACACCACATGCGCGCCCTCTGACGGGTCGCCCAAAATGCTCTCGATGTAGTAACAAATGCCCAAACCGCGCAGCAACCCGCGCTTGGCATCTGCCGCCCGGCGGGACGCAAAACCTGCCGCGTCGGCTTCCTTGGCGACGCGTGTCAACAGCCGATCAAAATCACCCACATCATAGGTCTCGCCCGTGGCGCTTTCATAGGGGAACTGGTCCGGCTTGATAAAGTTGATGCGCCGCAATTCCCACGGATCAACGCCCAACTCGCGCGCGGCCCGGTCCATCAAACGCTCCAGCACATAAATCGCCTCAGGTCGTCCCGCCCCCCGGTACGCGTCCACCTGCGTGGTATTTGTATAAAACCCCTCACAGCGCAGATAGGTGGTCTGCACATCATAAACCCCCATCAACACGCGGCTGAACAATTGCGTCTGAATGCCCTGCCCGTACTGCGAATTATAGGCGCCCAGATTGCATTTGGTATGCACCCGGTAGGCCGTAATCTTGTTGTTCCCGTCAAATGCCAACTCGGCCAGCGAGGTCAGATCGCGCCCGCCATTGTCAGTCAGCATCGCCTCCGTCCGCTCCGACATCCAGCGCACGGGCCGCCCCAACACCCGCGCCGCCTGGGCTGCACAAAAATACTCGGGATAGGTCATCGCCTTCATCCCAAAACCACCACCGGTGTCAGGATTGGTCACGCGCACCTGTTCTTCCTCAAGCCCGAAAGCTTTGGTCAGGAACCCTTTGTGCACCCACACACCCTGCCCGTTGTTGGCAACATGCAAGCGCCCGTCCGTCCATTCTGCATAACAACCCCGTGGTTCCAGTGAATTCACGATGATCCGGTTGTCCCCGACATCAAGCGAAACCACACGTGCTGCCGCCTGAAAAGCAGCCTCTGTCGCGGCCTCGTCGCCAAGGCCCCAATCAAACGCGCGGTTTTCAGGGGCCTCTGCATGCAGCGGCTCGCCCCCTGCGCCGATGTCCATTTTCGCAGGCAGATCATCAACATCAAACACGATCAATTCGGCCGCATCCCGCGCCTGCGCCAAGGTTTCAGCGACAATCACTGCCACCGGCTCACCGACATAGCGCACGCGGTCCTTGGCAAGGATCGGACGCATGGGACCTGCAGCTTTGGTCCCGTCCCGGTTCTTGATCACCGCGCCGACCATAGCAATATCCATGCCAGCCGCCTCAAGATCAGCGCAGGTCAGCACCGCCGCAACACCGTCCGCTTGCGCCGCATCCGACACATCCAGTTCTGTAATGACACCATGCGCGACAGGTGAGCGAAAGAAAAACGCGTGCAGGGCACCGGCAGGCGCGATGTCATCCACATAGCGCCCATGACCGGTCAAAAACCGCAGGTCTTCGGTTCGCGTAACTGACTGACTTTTCCCGAATTTATCCATTGCGCCGTTCCCCAAAAATAACTGTGTCGACCTGAACACTAGCGGGCGCAGGCGCGGTGTCCAGAGAGCGCCGCATGATATCTGAACTCTGCCGCAACGTTGCAGGCAACCCGCGCAGTTGATTGCCCTCTTTACGCCGCGCATCGTGACGCTTTACGCTCCGGCTCATACCCGACAGACGCAGCATCTTTGAAAGGCATCACAATGGATCACGTCACCTTCACCCAGATGAAAGACGGCACCAAGGAAGACTACGACTTTCTCACAACCCATGAAGTTGCCCACACCAAAGGCACCGCAGACCGCCTGTTGGACGCGCTCGTCGCCCTCGACGAAGGACTGTCAGGCTATAAAATCACCCGCCTCGGCCATTCGCTGCAATCAGCCAGCCGTGCCCATCGCGACGGCGCGGACATCGACTGGGTTGTTTCAACCCTGCTTCACGACATCGGCGACATTTATGCGCCCTACAATCACGACGAATACGCGGCCACCATCCTGCGCCCCTTCGTGCGCGAACAATGCAGCTGGTGCGTGATGACACACGGTGATTTCCAATTGATCTACTACGGCCACCATGTCGGCGCAGACCCAGACAAACGCGACCGCCACACGGGATCGCCCTACTTCGACGATTGCGCGCAATTTTGCGAACGCTGGGACCAATCCAGTTTCGACCCGGATTACGACACCCTCCCGCTCGAATTTTTCCGCCCCCTGGTCCACAAGGTTTTCGCGCGCACCCCATACGATCCTGATGTCATTCGCACCGGTGCGCGGGAACCATTGGTGACCAAACGCTGATCTTGCGCCAAGTTGCCATTGATGCTCTTCAGTATTTGAAGCGAAAAGAGCCGAAAGAACGCACCTTGCCACGGACAGCATCCATACAGAAGGTTGGCCACCCGGACAAAGCGCGCCTCTTCTCGCGGGGCCATCGGCTCTGCAGCCTGTGCCTTGCGCCCACTCAAACCGAAGATGCTTAAGAAACCGTTGATATAGGCCACAACTCCCAGTTCTTTTCGCTTTAAATACTGAATTCCGCCCCAGCGCCCAAATGCAGCAACTGATCAGACGCTCGACCCTTCCCCTTGCGCCCATCCTCAGCTAGATCAACGCCCAAGCGAGATGAGGGATTGATGATCATGGCTCTGGACAAAACATTCGACGCAGCCGAGGCCGAAGCGCGGCTTTATGCGGCTTGGGAAAAAGCAGGTGCATTCGCCGCCGGTGCAAATGCCTCGCGGGAAGAGACGTTCTCGATCATGATCCCGCCGCCGAACGTTACCGGCGTTTTGCACATGGGCCATGCGTTCAACAACACGCTGCAGGACATTCTGATCCGCTGGCACCGGATGCGCGGGTTCGACACGCTTTGGCAACCCGGTCAGGACCACGCTGGCATTGCCACGCAGATGGTTGTGGAACGCAAACTGGCGTCTGAAGGCAAACCGCCGCGCCGCGACTGGGACCGCGATGATTTCACCGCTGAGATTTGGAAATGGAAAGCGCAATCCGGTGGCACCATCATCGAACAGCTCAAACGTCTTGGCGCGTCCTGTGACTGGTCGCGCAACGCCTTTACCATGTCTGGCGCACCGAACGCGCCAGCGGGTGAAGATGGCAATTTCCACGATGCTGTGATCAAAGTCTTTGTTGAAATGTATAACAAAGGCCTGATCTACCGTGGCAAGCGCCTTGTCAATTGGGATCCCCATTTCGAAACCGCGATCTCTGATCTTGAGGTAGAAAGCACCGAAGTTGACGGCCACATGTGGCATTTCAAATACCCTCTGGCTGGAGGTGCTACTTACACTTACGTAGAGAAAGACGAAGACGGCAACGTCACGTTGTCAGAGGAACGCGATTACATCTCTATCGCGACCACGCGCCCGGAAACCATGCTGGGTGACGGCGCTGTTGCAGTTCATCCCTCAGACGCGCGCTACGCCTCAATCATCGGTAAACTTTGCGAAATACCGGTTGGTCCAAAAGAGCACCGCCGCATGATCCCGATCATCACCGACGAATACCCTGATCCCGATTTCGGTTCGGGTGCCGTCAAGATCACTGGTGCGCATGACTTTAACGACTACGGCGTCGCGCAGCGCAATGGCATCCCGCTTTATGCCCTGTTGGACACCCGTGGCGCGATGCGCGCCGATGGCCTGCCCTATGATCAGGCCGCCGCCCGCGCCCAAGCGATTGCGAACGGCACCGAGGACGCGCCCACAGACGCGACCGAGATCAACCTCGTGCCAGAGGACTACCGTAGCCTTGACCGGTTCGAGGCCCGTGCCAAAGTCATCGCCGACATCACCGCCGAAGGGCTGGCCGTGATGACCACATCAGTTGATCCACGCCTTGGCCGCAAGCCCGCGAAAAAGGGCGAGGAGACCGAAGTCGAGGAGGTTCCTCTCGTCGAGGCCAAAAAGATCATGCGGCCTTTTGGCGACCGCTCCAAAGTGGTGATTGAACCGATGCTAACGGACCAATGGTTTGTTGAGACCTCCAAGATTGTCGGCCCCGCCATCGACGCTGTGCGCTCCGGCGATGTGACGATCCTGCCCGAGCAGGACAAGAAGGTGTATTTCCACTGGCTGGAGAATATTGAGCCGTGGTGCATCTCTCGTCAGCTCTGGTGGGGGCATCAAATACCGGTTTGGTATGGTCTCGACCTTAAGGGCGGCGGATTTGTCGACGACGAGGGCGATGGCGCTCTTGATATGGTCGAAATGTCGCGCATGTTGCTGCAACAGGCGCTGCCAGACAGCACCGACCATCTGCATTGCGCAGCCAGTTTTGACGCCGTTGTCGAAGGGTTCAACGACGTTCTCGTCACCTTGCCGACACCATTAAACAACGCCCGCGTGGTTGAGGTGTCATCGCGCACCCATGCCTTGCACGTTCTGGCCGAAAGCCTCGCCGCCTACACGCTTAGTCAAGATCCGACGGACATCGTCTATCCGGTCTGGCGCGACCCCGACGTCCTAGACACGTGGTTCTCTTCCGGCCTCTGGCCCATCGGCACGCTCGGCTGGCCCGAGAACACCGACGCGCTGCAAAAATACTTCCCCACTTCCGTCCTGATCACCGGCTTCGACATCATCTTTTTCTGGGTCGCCCGCATGATGATGATGCAATTCGCCGTCACAGGGCAAAAGCCGTTCTCGACCGTCTATGTCCACGCTTTGGTGCGCGACGAGAAGGGCAAGAAGATGTCGAAATCGCTCGGCAACGTGCTCGACCCGCTGGAATTGATCGACGAATACGGCGCGGACGCCGTGCGTTTTACGCTGACGTCGATGGCTGCCATGGGCCGCGACCTGAAACTGTCCACAGCCCGCATCGCTGGCTACCGGAACTTTGGCACGAAACTGTGGAACGCCCACCGGTTTGCCGAAATGAACGACGTGTTCACCGGCACACCTGCCGCGATGCCCGCCCCCCAAGCGACCCTGAACAAGTGGATCGTGGGCGAAACCGCTCGCGTCCGCGAGGACGTTGATGCGGCGCTGGCCAACTACCGTTTTAACGACGCCGCCAACACGCTTTATGCGTTTGTCTGGGGCAAGGTCTGCGACTGGTATGTGGAGCTTTCGAAACCCCTGTTGCAGGACGACGCACCAGAGGCCGCAGAGACGCGCCAGACGATGGGTTGGGTGCTGGATCAATGCCTGATCCTGCTGCACCCGATCATGCCGTTCATCACCGAAGAGCTGTGGAAAACCACCGCGACCCGCTCCAAGATGTTGGTCCACGCCGATTGGCCCACATACACCACCGCCGATCTGCTGGACGCGGATGCGGACCGCGAGTTGAACTGGGTCATCGCGCTGATCGACAGCATCCGTTCGGCGCGCGCGCAAATGCACGTCCCTGCGGGTCTGAAAGTGCCGATGCTGGTAACCGAAATGGACGCCGCCGCCCAAGGTGCGTGGGACCGTAACGAGGCGATGATCAAACGCCTTGCGCGGGTGGAAACCCTTGATAAGACAGACGCATTCCCAAAGGGCACGGTGTCCATCCCCGCATCCGGCGCAAGCTTTGGCCTGCCGCTGGCCGGTCTGATCGACATCGCCGAGGAAAAAGCCCGTCTGCAAAAGTCGCTCGACAAACTGGGCAAGGAAATCGGTGGTCTCAAAGGCCGGTTGAACAACCCAAAATTCGCCGCCTCCGCCCCCGAAGACGTCGTAGCAGAAGCCCAAGGCAATCTGGCAGCCCGCGAGGAAGAAGCAGGTCAACTACAGGCCGCTTTGGACCGCTTGGCAGAGATGGAATAAACGAAAAAAGGCCCCGAGAGTTTCTCGGGGCCTTTTTCAATTCCGCTAGGGTTTTTGCCGATCTCGCCTAGGCCCCGATCCCGCTTAAGTCAAAGTGCGAATGATATCGTCCATCGTTTGCCGGTCTTGCCCATCAAGCTTGACCGAACGGCTGCGCCACAAGGTCGCTTGGGACTGTAAAATCAACCCGTCGCTCAGGATTTTCAGGTGGTTGGCCCGCAAGGTTTCGCCGCTTGATGTGATGTCTGCAATCGCCTCTGCCGTCTCGTTTTTGACGGTCCCTTCCGTGGCCCCTTGGCTGTCAACCAGCGCATAATCCGCCACCCCCGCATTGCGCAGAAAATTGCGGACCAAGCGGTGGTATTTCGTTGCAATCCGCAAACGGAACCCGTGGTGCGCCCGAAACGCCGCCGCCGCCGCATCCAGATCATCCAATGTATCGACATCAACCCATGCTTGCGGCACTGCGATGATCAGATCAGCACCGCCAAAATGCAATTCCTCCACCGGCTCAACCAACTGGTCCCACAAGGCCAGCTTTTCCTGGATCAAATCGGTGCCCGTCACCCCCAGATGAATGCGCCCCGCCGCCAATTCACGCGGTATTTCACCCGCCGACAGCAGCACCAACGCGACATTGTCGATGCCTGCAACAGCACCGGCATACTCACGCTCGGACCCTGTGCGTTGCAGCGTAATGCCGCGCGCGCCGAACCATTCAAACGTCTTTTCCATCAACCGGCCCTTGGACGGCACACCCAGTTTGATCGTCATTGCGCGCCCTCCAACTCCAGCATCAGACCGGGCCGCATGACGCCGCCAACCGCCGGTATCTCTGCGCCCTGCCCCAAACGCCGCGTCAGCGCGTCATAGCGCCCCCCGCTGGCAATGGCGGGCAAATCAGGCCGTTTTTCAGCACGAAAGCCAAACACAAAACCGTCGTAATACTCCATCGACGTCCGCCCATAGCTTGCATGAAACGGCAAATCATCCGTCGCGATCCCCCGCGCGCGCAAAGCGATCTCGCGGGCCTCGACACGCGCTACAGCGGGCGCAATCGCGGGCATATCCACGGCCAGATCATTCAGCCTATTCAAGGCGTTCGGCATGGTGTCTTTGACTTGCAACAACGCAAGGATCACCGAAACCTGCGACTTTGAAATCGGCGGCTTTGCGGCGTCAGCACGCAAGGCTGCAATCCGCGCCGCGATCTCTGCGGGCCCCCGCAAACCAATCAGCGGGCCGGGTGCAGGCACATCTGCGGCAATCAATGCAGCGCGCGCAGGCGGCACCGGCGTCAACCCTGCAAACCGGTCCAACAGCGCCCGGAACCGCTTGGGCCGCCAGATGTGCCGGATCAACGCGTCCTTGCGCGCTTGCGTGGTTTTCAGCCCGTTCACAGCCGCCATCAAAACACCGATGTCCCCCGTCACCGCCCGCACCGGCAGACCTTCCAAGGCCGCCGATATCAGTGCAAACACCTCTGCATCCGCCGCCGCCGGATCGGTACGGTCAAACACCTCATACCCCACCTGAACAAACTCGTTGGCGCGGTCCGGGTCATGCTCCTGGCGGCGAAACACCTCGCCTGCGTAGGTATAGCGCGCAGGCTCCGCACCATCCGCCATATGCATCTGCACGACAGGGACGGTAAAATCAGGCCGCAACATCTGCTCACCGCGCAAGGCATCAGACGTCACATAGGCACGCGCACGAATGTCCTCGCCATAAAGCTCCAGCAACGCGGCGGCAGGTTGCAAAATCGGCGGCTCCACCAAAACCGCGCCCTGCGCCTCGAAAGTCGCGCGCAACATCGCGGCGCGCGCCAGTGTCTCTGACCGGGTGGGCATCAGCGGTACATGTCCAATATCTCGCGCACTTTCGCGACCAACTGATCACGCGGCACTTCATATTGGCTGGGCCGCGCGTTGTATTCCTCAAGGCTGGCCCCCTCGGCCATCTGCGCCCCCAAAATCAGATCCTTGATTTGCACCATGCCATTTTCATGCTCTTGCCCGCCTTCGATCACGGCCACAGGGCTGCCGCGTTTATCGGCATATTTCAACTGGTTGCCAAAGTTCTTGGGGTTGCCCAGATAGACTTCGGCACGGATACCCGCCTGCCGCAGTTCCGCGACCATCTTCTGATAATCGGCCATCCGGTCGCGGTCCATCACGGTGACGACCACCGGGCCTAGCGCCTGTGTTTCCAAGCGCCCTTTGGCGTGCAATGCGGCCAACAACCGGTCCACCCCAATCGACACACCCGTCGCGGGCACCTCTTGGCCGGTAAAGCGTTTGACCAGATCGTCATACCGCCCCCCGCCCGCAACCGAACCAAAGTTGCGCGGACGGCCCTTCTCGTCCTTGATTTCAAATGTCAGTTCGGCCTCGAAGACGGGACCGGTATAATAGCCAAGACCACGCACAACGGAGGGGTCTATTTCAATTCTGTCAGAACCATAACCACCCGCTGCCAAAAGCGCCGCGATCGTCTCCAACTCATCGACACCTTCGGCACCAACGGTCGATCCCTCAATTAAACCCCGTAGCCGCGCGACTGTTTGTGCACCCGTGTCGCACTTGGCTTCCATGAAACCGATCACAACATCAGCCTGCGCCTCACTCAATCCGGCCCCGTCGGTAAAATCCCCACTCGCATCCTCGCGCCCTCTACCCAAAAGCGCACGAACCCCCTCAACCCCCAACCGGTCCAGCTTATCAATCGCGCGCAACACAATCCCGCGCTCCGCCTCTTTGTCATCCCCGGCCAAACCGGCAACTTCCATCACGCCGTTCAAAACCTTCCGGTTGTTCACCCGCACAATGTAATCGCCGCGCTCGATCCCGACCTCTTCCAGACAATCTGCCAGCATCGCGCAAATCTCGGCATCCGCAGCCACCGACGGCGCGCCAACCGTATCCGCATCACATTGATAAAACTGGCGAAACCGCCCCGGGCCGGGCTTCTCGTTGCGCCACACAGGCCCCATCGCATAGCGCCGGTAGGGCGTCGGCAGATCATTGCGGTGCTGCGCATAAACCCGCGCCAAAGGGGCTGTCAGATCGTACCGCAACGCCAGCCAATCGCCGGGCTTGTCCGCATCCGCATCCTCTTGCCACGCAAAAACCCCCTCGTTGGGGCGGTCCACATCAGGCAAAAACTTGCCCAATGCCTCGACCGTTTCAACGCCGGAACTCTCGAGCGCATCAAACCCGTACCGATGATAAACCGCCGCAATCTTTGACAACATTTCGGCGCGCTGTGTAACCTCTGCGCCGAAATAATCGCGGAAACCCTTGGGCGTCTCAGCCCGTGGGCGAGGGGTCTTTTTTGGCTTGGCCATGCGTCGTATTCCTATGATGCGTTTGCACGCCCTGCTCCTACCGCACCCCCCAACAGAGGGCAAGCAACCCCCCACAGCCCACCCTATCTCTTTTTGGCCTTAAATATTTTCGGGGGACGGGTGCCTTGGCACCCGGGGGGCAGACAGCCCCCTCAACCGCCCGCAACCACGCGATGACCACTTCTATCCGGGTCCACCTTTATCCCCCCTACTTTTATCCGGCCCCGCCCCATGTTAGCTCCGCATCAAAGGGAGCCTGCACATGGAAAAGCTGGAAGAACAAATCGCCCATCTGACCCGAATGGTCGAAGACCTGTCAGACATCGTCGTAGGCCAAGCAGACGAAATCGTCGCGCTGAACCGCCGCGTCCACATGTTGATGCAGCGCGAGGGCGAGCGGGAAGCATCGGGCGGCGGCGCAGTCGTGATGGGCGACGAACGCCCACCACACTACTAATATATAAGCTTCACAACTACTTATACGACTTCATCGCCGTCGCCATAACAATACCGTCATGGATCAATACCTCTGACCAGCGCGCGCTAGCGTCGAACGTTGCATAGCTTGAGACAAAGAAAGTCGTCTTGTCCATCTGGTTGATCTTTGCGCCGCATGGCTTGCCCTTGCGCGTACCACAGACCTTTTGTTTGACCTTGTCATAAGCCATGTCAGTCTGCGCATAGGCCAGATCACGACCCGTCGGGCCGTAGTGTAATTCCTCATACCGCGATGGCGCACCCAGAATAACGTTCGCTGCGGTCAATTGCCGGGGGCAATCATCGTCAAATCCGGTGATGTAGTATGTGCGCGGCCCCAGGGTGCCGGGATCGGAATCATACAGCTTATACCCTTGTGCCGACGCGCTCTCGATCTTCCGCCCAAGCGGCTTGCGCCGGGCCTCGCAAGAGCGCGCGATCTGCCCGTAAGGCAGCACTGTGCCGTAGGCGACATCATCCACATCGTCGCTGGTTGTGCTGGTCAGCGCGCCCGGCGCAACGCCCCCGAACAACCCGAACCGGCGTTTTGGCGCTGCCGGTTCCAGCGATGCCAGTTGAACCGGCTCTTGCTGGTCCACAACAGTCGCATCTTCCACATCCAGCAACGCGTCAGTGCCAGAGTTCGGATCGGCGACATCTTTGATACCGCTTTGTTCATCAGGCACTTGCGCGGCGCCGGCTGCGGACCCGCTGCGGCGCAACAGTCCCCAAATCCCTTTCGGTGCAGGCCCAGCCGTTGCCGCGACCACCGCGTCACCCGTCGCGACAGGCTCTACATCCGATGATCCAAAGAACCCCTCCCGCGCCACTTCCGCGTCAGTTGGGACAGCGTTGGCAACAGGGTCTGTCTCGGCCAAATCCACTTCGGAAATCCGGGTCAAACCGGCAAGCGGATCACCACAAGCCGTCAGCACCAAAAGGCTCGCGACAACACAAAATTGCTTCAACACTGCAGCCTCCCCACCGAACACTCCCTCCCAGAGCCCCGCAAACTCAATACAGTATCAACGCATTTTCTGCCACCCGCAACCAAAACGCGCCCTCAGATTTCTTCGACTTCCAGCACACCAGCCAAGGACCGGATGGCCCCTTTGATCTGCGGCGTAACAGGAAATTCCATCCCCAAATCAACTTCAACTTCACCCGGTAAGCTAGGGTCCAGCAAGCATAATTGTACTGGCCCACGACCGGCGGACTTTGCCGCCCGCCGCGCACCTTCCAGCACATCCGATACCGCCGCAATCGCGTGAGGTGCTTCAATGAATACGCGCAGCCCCATGCTGCTGACGTCTTCCACGGCCGTTTCAATCGGCATCACTGAACGGCCCAACAGCTTGAGCTGATCGCTTTCCATCGTCGCCTCAACCGTCACCACCACTTGCGCACCCGTCTCCAAATGCGCCCGCGCCGCCTCCAACGTGTCCGAGAACAACGTCACCTCGTAAGCCCCTGATGGATCAGACATTTGTGCAAAAGCAAACCGGTTGCCCCGCGCCGATTTCCGCTCTTGCCGCCCCGCGACCACACCGGCCAGACGCGCATTCATCGCACCGCGGTCACTGACCTTTTCGGTCAGCTCATCCAGCGTCATGAACGGCACACCCCGGTCCTGCCCCCATTTGCGCTTGAGTGGCCCCATATAATCATCCAATGGATGGCCCGACAGATAGAAACCGACTGCTTTGAACTCCTCGGTCAACCGCTCTGCCGCCTCCCAATCGTCACACGGCATCATCCGCGGCTCGGGCAGATCATCGCCCGCTTCCCCAAACAGTGACACCTGATTGGACGCTTTCTGCTCATGGATTGCAGCGGAATAGTTCACAAGCGGATCAAGGGCTTGAAAGACGCGCCTGCGATTTGGATCAAGCGCATCAAACGCCCCCGACCGTGCCAGCATTTCCAACGGTCGTTTGCCCACACGTTTCAAATCCACCCGCCGCGCCAGATCAAAGAGCGTTGCAAAGGGTCTATCGACGCCCTCGACCTTGCGCCCTTCGGTGATCAGCTTCATCGCCTCAACGCCGACGTTCTTCAGCGCGCCCAGCGCATAAACCAGCGCCCCATCCGCAACCTTGAACGTCGCATCCGACCGGTTGACGCAGGGCGGAACCCAAGGCAACTCCAACCGTTTGCGGACCTCTTCGAAATAAACGGCAAGCTTATCAGTAAGGTGGATGTCGCAGTTCATCACACCGGCCATAAACTCAACCGGATGGTTCGCCTTTAGCCACGCCGTTTGATAACTGACAACCGCATAGGCTGCTGCGTGCGACTTGTTGAAACCATAGTTGGCAAATTTCTCAAGAAGGTCAAAGACTTCCGTGGCTTTCTTCTTGTCAACGCCATTCTCCATCGCGCCCTTTTCAAACTTGGGACGCTCCTTTGCCATCTCCTCGGCAATCTTCTTACCCATCGCGCGGCGCAGCAAATCCGCCCCACCTAGGCTATACCCCGCCATCACCTGCGCGATCTGCATCACCTGTTCCTGATAAACGATAATCCCTTGAGTTTCCTCAAGAATATCATCGATCAAGGGGTGAATCGACTCCAATTCCCGCAGCCCGTTCTTAACCTCGCAATAGGTCGGAATGTTCTCCATCGGACCGGGACGGTACAACGCCACCAACGCCACGATGTCCTCAATGCAGGTCGGCTTCATCCGTTTCAGCGCATCCATCATACCGCTGGATTCCACCTGAAACACCGCAACCGTCTTGGCGCTGGCATAAAGCTTGTAGGATGCCTCATCATCCAGCGGAATAGTCGCAATATCGTCAGTCAAACCCTCTGGTGGGATGAACAACTCCGTCCCATCCGCAGCAATGTGCAAGTGACGTCCCGACGCCTTGATCTGATCAACCGCGTTTTGAATCACCGTCAGCGTTTTCAAACCCAGAAAGTCGAACTTCACCAAACCCGCTTGTTCCACCCATTTCATGTTGAACTGTGTCGCGGGCATATCGGATCGCGGATCTTGATAAAGCGGCACCAGCGCATCCAGCGGTCTGTCGCCAATCACCACACCCGCCGCGTGGGTCGAGGCATTGCGCAACAGCCCTTCAACCTGCTGACCGTACTCCAGCAGACGCGCGACAACCTCCTCGTTGCGCGCTTCTTCGCGCAGGCGCGGTTCATCCGCCAAAGCCTTTTCTATTGAGACGGGTTTCACCCCTTCAACCGGGATCATCTTGGACAACCGGTCCACCTGCCCGTAAGGCATCTGCAACACGCGCCCGATGTCGCGCACCGCCGCCTTGGACAGCAGCGCACCAAAGGTGATAATCTGCCCGACCTTGTCACGCCCGTATTTTTTCTGAACGTATTGAATGACTTCCTCGCGACGGTCCATGCAAAAGTCGATGTCAAAGTCGGGCATCGACACACGTTCCGGGTTCAAGAACCGCTCAAACAGCAAATTGTACCGCAGCGGGTCCAGATCCGTGACCAACAGCGCATAAGCCACCAACGATCCCGCGCCTGACCCCCGTCCCGGACCCACAGGAATGCCCTGTTCCTTGGCCCATTTGATGAAATCCGCAACGATCAGAAAATAGCCGGGAAACCCCATCCCCTCGATGATCCCCAGCTCGAAATCGAGCCTTTTTTCATAATCCTCAACCGACACCACATGCTCGATCACCGCCAATCGCGCACGCAACCCCTCTTGCGCCTGCTTGCGCAATTCCGCGACCTCGTCATCGGCGAATTTCGGCAGGATCGGATCACGACGATACGCCATAAACGCACATCGCTTGGCAATCTCGACTGTATTGCTCAACGCCTCGGGCAAGTCCGCGAACAGGGTGGCCATCTCGGCGGGCGTCTTGAAATAATGCTGCGCCGTCAGACGGCGGCGCGGCTCTTGCTGGTCCACATAAGACCCATCCGCGATACAGATCAGCGCGTCATGCGCCTCGTACATTTTGGCATCGGGAAAATAGACGTCATTCGTGGCGACCAACGGAATGCCCATCGCATAGGCCATCTCAATGAACCCGCGTTCGGTCTGCCGCTCCGCTTCGGGCTGCCCGCCTTCACCGGGATGTCGCTGCAACTCCACATAAATCCTGTCACCAAAGACCGCCTTCAACTGCGCCATCAGCGCCTCGGCCGCTGGCCTTTGGCCGTTCTGCAACAACATCCCGACAGGCCCCAACGGGCCGCCTGTCAGGCAGATCACATCACCCGCATATTGCGCCAGTTCCGCCATCGTGACCTGCGGCAACGCCCCCCCCTTGTCGATATAAAGACAAGAATTCAGCTTCATCAGATGCGCATAGCCCGTTTCCGTCTGTGCCAACAAAACAACGGGCGCCGGGTCGCGCGGCCGCTCACCCGGTTGCACCGCGACATAGGCCAGATCGACCTGACACCCGATGATCGGCTGCACCCCCGCGCCCGCCATGCCCACCGAAAACTCAAGTGCGGCGAACATATTGTTGGTATCGGTCAGCGCCATCGCAGGCATGCCCGCATCGCGGCACATCTGCGGCAGTTTTTTCAGCCGCAGCGCCCCCTCCAGCAAGGAATACTCGGAATGCGTGCGCAGGTGAATGAATCGTGGGTCATTTGTCATAAATGCACCCTATCTGCACGGCGGACCTGTCGCCAGAGCGCCCACGGCATGAATGCACAAAAAGACATCGACAATCCATTAACCCAATATTATTAATAGCTAATTTAACGTTACCGCGTTACCCACGGGTAACGCCCCGCACACCCGACACGCGGGACACGTGCATTAGAACTTGCCACACCAGCACCCGCTGACTACCCTCTCTCCAACCGCCCTGACCCTCGCGTTCTACGTCGCATCGAACGCACTTGTCATCCATTAGGGCAATAGTACCGCGACTGGCCAAGACCATGGACATCTCGTTTCACCTCAACGGAACGCCCGTCTCCTTAAAAGGCATTTCTCCCACCACAACCCTGCTCGATTGGCTGCGTGAAACGCGTCACCTGACCGGAACCAAAGAAGGCTGCAACGAGGGCGATTGCGGTGCCTGCACTGTCATGATCACCGACGACCAAGGCAGCCGCGCGCTCAACGGTTGCATCCTGTTCATGCCGCAAATCAACGGCAAACACGTCACCACCGTCGAAGGGCTCAGCGCACCCGATGGCACGCTGCATCCCGCACAAACCGCGATGATCGACCACCACGGCAGCCAATGCGGCTTTTGCACACCGGGCTTTGTCGTCTCGATGGCATGCGCCCACCTGAACGGTGCCACCGACCACGACACCCAACTGGCGGGCAACCTGTGCCGCTGCACCGGCTACGCCCCCATCATCCGCGCAGCCCAAGCAACAACAGACGCCCCCGTCCCCGATAACCTTCTCTTTTTGGCCTTAAATACTTTTGCACCACAGCCCCCCCAAACACCGACCTCAGGGCAAACCACCCTCCAACCGACAGGTGCGGACGCACTGGCCGAGTGGTACGCCGCAAACCCCGATGCGACCCTCGTCGCGGGTGCAACAGACGTTGGCCTTTGGGTCACAAAACAACACCGCCCGCTTGGCCCCACTGCCTTTCTGAACCACTGCACCGACCTGCGCGGGATCACTGAAGCCGATAGCACGATCCGCATCGGCGCGATGACCTCTATCACCGACCTTGAAACCGCCATCGCACCACATCACCCCAGTTTCGCCGCCATGCTGCGGCGCTACGGCTCGGTACAGGTCCGCAACGCCGCGACCATCGGCGGCAACATCGCCAACGGCTCTCCGATCGGGGACGGCCCGCCTGCATTGATCGCCCTCGGGGCGACCCTGCACCTGCGCCACAAAGGCACCCGCCGCAGCCTCCCGCTTAAGGATTTCTTCATCGCCTACGGCAAACAAGACCGCGCGCCCGGCGAATTTGTCGAGGCGGTCACAATCCCAAAACAACCCGACACCCTGCGTTGTTACAAACTGTCCAAACGCTTTGACCAAGACATCTCAGCGGTCTGCGGCTGTATCTCAATCACCCGGCAGGACGGCATGATCACAAATGCGCGTCTCGCTTACGGCGGCATGGCGGGCACCCCGAAACGCGCCGCACAGGCCGAGGCCGCCTTGATCGGCAACCCCTTCAATGAAGCCACAATGCGCAGTGCCATGCGCGCGATGACGGATGACTTCCAACCCCTGTCGGACATGCGCGCCTCTGCCGCCTACCGCCTGCAAACCGCACAAAACATGCTGCTGCGTTATTTGCATGAGGCAAACGGCGTGCCCACTGACCTGCGCGAGGTCCGCGCATGAGCATCGCAAAATCCCTGCCCCATGATGCCGCCCACCTGCATGTCACCGGTGCCGCACGCTACGTCGATGATCTGCCGACACCCCAAGGCACGCTGCACCTCGCTTTTGGCACCAGCCCGGTTGCGGCTGGCACGTTGAACGCGATGCACCTTGAAAAGGTTCGATGCGCCCCCGGCGTGATCCATGTCCTGACTGCCGCAGACCTGAAACATGATTGCGACACGTCCCCCTCGAACCACGATGAACCCCTGCTGGCCCAAACCGATCTGCATTTTGCCGGACAGCCATTGTTTCTGGTCATCGCCACCTCGCATCTTGCCGCCCGCTATGCCGCAACTCTGGCCGATCTGGACATCACCAAATCCAAACCGATCCTCAGCATCGAAGATGCCATCGCCGCCAACAGCCGGTTCGAGGACGGACCCCGCATCTACACCAAAGGCGATGCAGAAAATGCCCTGACCACCGCACCCCAAACCATCACCGGCACCATCCACATGGGCGGTCAGGAACATTTCTACCTCGAAGGACAAGCCGCCCTCGCCCTGCCCCAAGAGGACGGCGATATGCATATCCATGCCTCGACCCAGCATCCCACGGAAATCCAGCACAAGGTGGCCCATGCCATCGGCAAACCCATGCATGCCGTGCGCGTGGAAACCCGGCGCATGGGCGGTGGTTTTGGCGGCAAGGAAAGTCAGGGCAATGCGCTCGCCATGGCCTGTGCTGTCGCGGCCAGCCTGACCGGCAAAGCTTGCAAGATGCGCTATGACCGCGATGACGACATGATCATCACCGGCAAACGCCATGATTTCCGCATCGACTACACCGCAGGTTTTGACGCCCAAGGCAGCATCACCGCGATTGATTTCACGCATTTCACCCGCTGCGGCTGGTCGATGGACCTCAGCCTGCCTGTCGCGGACCGTGCCATGCTGCATGCCGACAACGCCTATCATCTGCAAAACGTGCGCATCACATCACACCGCCTGCGGACCAACATAGCCTCGGCCACGGCGTTCCGGGGCTTCGGTGGCCCCCAAGGCGTTCTGGGCATTGAAAAGGTCATGGACCACATTGCGCAAAGCTTGGGGATGGACCCCTTGGACGTGCGCCGCGCGAATTTTTATGCCGATCATAGCGATGCCCCAAGCCCGCAAACCACACCCTATGCGCAACCCGTTACCGATTGCATTATCAACGCGATGACCGACCGGCTGGTGACAAGCGCGGATTATACAAACCGCCGCGCCGCCATTGCTGATTGGAATGCAACGAACCCGATCCTGAAACGTGGCATCGCCCTGACACCCGTCAAATTCGGCATTTCCTTTACGCTGACCCACCTGAATCAGGCTGGTGCGCTGGTGCATGTCTACCAGGATGGCTCCATCCATCTGAACCACGGCGGCACAGAAATGGGCCAAGGACTGTTCCAGAAGGTTGCCCAAGTCGCCGCGGCGCGTTTTGGCGTGCCACTGGACGCGGTCAAGATCACCGCGACGGACACCGCCAAAGTCCCCAACACATCTGCCACGGCAGCGTCTTCCGGCACGGACCTGAACGGCATGGCAGTGCAAAACGCTTGCGATGAAATCCGGACCCGGATTGAGGATCATCTGGCGGAACGCTACGCAACCCGCGACATTGTTTTCGCGGATGGCGCAGTCCACGTCGGCACCACCACGCTGACATTTGCCGGGGCCGCCGCCTCCGCCTATGAGGCGCGCGTCAGCCTGTCGGCCACCGGATTTTACAAAACCCCAGACATTGAGTGGGACCGCATCGCAGGCAAAGGCCGCCCGTTCTTTTACTTTGCTTACGGCGTGGCCTGCACCGAGGTCGTCATCGACACGCTCACTGGCGAAAACCGGATCCTGCGCGCGGACGTGTTGCACGACGCAGGCGCATCATTGAACCCCGCATTGGATATCGGTCAGGTGGAGGGCGGATACGTCCAAGGCGCAGGCTGGCTGACGACCGAAGAACTGGTTTGGGACGCTGACGGCATTCTGAAAACCCACGCCCCCTCGACCTATAAAATCCCCGCCTGCTCTGACCGGCCCGACATTTTCAACGTGGCACTTTGGGATCAACCCAATCCCGCACAAACGATCTACCGCTCCAAAGCGGTCGGGGAACCGCCCTTCATCCTTGGCATTTCGGCATTTATGGCGCTGGCCGATGCCGTCGCCGCCTGCGGTGCGACGTATGGCGATCTACAGGCCCCCGCCACCGCTGAGGCGGTTTTGGCCGCGATCGGGCGCACCGCATGAGCGCGCTTTGGGTTGAAATCACCGCCACTCGTGGCTCTGCCCCCCGTGATGCAGGCACGGCGATGAAAGTGACGCTGACAGGCACCCAAGGGACCATCGGCGGTGGCGCGCTTGAGCTGAAGGCGATCACCACAGCGCGCAAGATGCTGGCGACAGGTGAGACGTCGCATGTCGAGACACTGCCCCTCGGTCCGAACCTTGGCCAGTGCTGCGGCGGTGCAGTTTCATTGCGTTATGGCGACCTACCGATTGAGACCGACCGCATTGCGGCGCAAGCCGTTGTCGCGCCAGATGATACACGCCCGCCCGCGACCCTGTGGTTGTGGGGCGCGGGGCATGTGGGCCGCGCCGTTGTGCGCGCCTGTCCTGCGCAAACCGGGACCATCAGTTGGATCGACAGCGCTCCTGACCGCTTTCCGGCGGACCTGCCCGCCCATGTTACCGCGGTCTCTGCCGCTGACATGCCCCGGCTTGCAGTACGCGCCCCCCCGCAGGCGCATCACCTCATCTTTACCTACTCCCACGACATTGATCTGGCGCTTTGTGCCGCATTGTTGCGCCGGGGTGCCGCCAGCATCGGCTTGATCGGGTCGGACACCAAATGGGCGCGGTTTTCCAAGCGCCTGTGCGCCGTAGGGCTTGACCCTGCGCCCATCACCTGCCCCATTGGCGACAAGCACCTGGGCAAAGCGCCCGACCAGATTGCGCAGGGCGTGCTGCGCGCGCTGATATCGCGGACCGACATGAAAGCCACAGGATGACAGATACGCCCCTTCTTGATCTCATGGGCCTGACCAAGGCCTATCCCGGCGTTGTCGCAAATGATGATGTATCGTTGCGCATCGCACCGGGCGAGGTACACGCGCTGCTGGGCGAGAATGGTGCCGGTAAATCCACGCTGGTGAAAATGATCTATGGTCTGGTCAAACCGGATGCGGGCATGATGCAGATGTTCGGCGCGCCCTTTGCCCCGTCAGAGCCGCGCGCGGCACGGGCTGCGGGCGTTGGCATGGTGTTTCAACACTTTTCCTTGTTTGATGCGCTGTCAGTCGCCGAGAATATCGCCCTGGGCATGGAAAACGCGCCCAAGCTGAACGCGCTGAGCCAACAGATCAAACAGGTGTCTGACACCTACGGTCTGCCGCTTGCGCCGGACCGTATTGTTGGTGATCTGTCTGCGGGTGAACGCCAGCGGGTCGAGATTATCCGCTGCTTGTTGCAAGACCCCAAACTCTTGATCATGGACGAACCGACCAGCGTTTTGACGCCGCAAGAGGTTGATATCCTGTTTAAAACCCTGCGCAAGCTGAGCGCCGAAGGCACTGCAATTCTCTATATCTCGCACAAACTTGAAGAAATCCGTGCGTTGTGTGACAGCGCCACGATTTTAAGTTTGGGCAAGGTGGTCGGGCATTGCACGCCCGCTGAAACCTCTGCCCGCGATATGGCCGAAATGATGGTCGGCAAACTGCTGCAAACCCCGAAACGCGCGGGCAAAGCCCCCGGTAAGATGGTGTTGCGGCTCAACAAACTGGCGCTAAAATCAGCCAGCGCCTTTGGCATGCCCCTGCGCGACATTTCTGTCGAAGTGCGCCGCGGTGAGGTGTTGGGCATTGGCGGGGTTGCGGGCAACGGTCAGGACGAGTTGCTGGCCGCCCTGTCAGGCGAAATGTTGAGCGGGCCAAATATGGTGCTGTTTCAAGGGCGCGATATCAGCGCGCTTGGCCCCACGCCGCGCCGTGCCTTGGGTATCTTGAGCGCACCCGAGGAACGGTTGGGCCATGCGGCGGCCCCCGATATGTCGCTGACCGAAAACGCCATGCTGACCGGTGCCGCGCGCGAAGGGTTGGAAAGCGGTGGCTTTCTGAACTGGACCGCCGCGCGCGATTTTGCGGAACGGATAATCGAGACGTTCGACGTGCGCACACCCGGTGCAGGCAATGCGGCGCGGTCGCTGTCGGGGGGCAACCTGCAGAAGTTTGTGATCGGACGCGAAGTGTTGCAACGGCCCGAGGTTTTGGTCGTGAACCAGCCGACATGGGGTGTCGATGCGTCTGCTGCTGCGGCGATCCGGCAGGCCCTGCTGGATTTGGCGGAAAATGGTGCGGCGATTGTCGTGATATCGCAGGATCTGGATGAGTTGATGGAGATTTCGGACAATTTTGCCGCATTAAATGAGGGGCGTCTGTCGCCCCCTGTGCCTGCGTCCGGTTTATCTGTTGAAGAAATAGGTTTGATGTTGGGCGGCGCGCACGGCATGGAGGTGGCGCATGTTTGAGGTCGCAGAATTTCAGTATTTGAAGCGAAAAGAGCCGGGGGGCAGCGCATGATCCGGTTGGAAAAGCGCCCGCAGCCGAGCCGGGCGTTTTCGTTGGCGACACCTTTGTTGGCCGTGCTTGCGACGATGTTTTTTGGCGGGCTTTTGTTTGCGGCCTTGGGCAAGGATCCGATCGCGTCGATCGTGACGATCTTTTGGCAGCCACTTTTTGGTGAATTCGCGTTCTACTATCGTCCTCAGTTGTTGATCAAAGGCGCGCCCCTGGTGTTGATTGCCATTGGCCTATCGTTGGGGTTCAAGGCGGGCATCTGGAACATCGGGGCCGAAGGACAGTATATCATGGGCGCGCTGTTCGGGGCGGGCGTCGGGTTGGCGTTTTACCCTATGGAGGGGTTCTTTATCTTTCCCCTGATGGTGCTAGCCGGTGCGTTCGGCGGATGGATATGGGCGATGATCCCTGCGGTGCTGAAGGTCCGCTTTGGCACCAACGAGATTCTGGTGTCCTTGATGCTGGTTTATGTGGCCGAGCAATTTCTGGCCTCTATGTCGTTGGGGTTGTTGAAAAACCCCGAAGGGTTCGGCTTTCCGGGGTCGCGTAACTTGCAGCAATACCCGAGTGCGTTCAACAGTGATCTGGTCGCCGGGTCGGGCATGCATTGGGGCGTTGTGGCCGCGTTTATCGCCGTGATTTTTGCCTATGTGCTGCTGACCAAGCACCGTTTGGGTTTTGCCATTCGCGTGACCGGTGAGGCACCGCGCGCGGCGAGGTTCTCGGGTGTGAACCCGACGCGGCTGGTTCTGATCTGTCTGGGGATATCAGGGCTGTTGGCAGGTCTTGCGGGCATGTTCGAAGTGTCGGGACCTGCCGGTCAGGTGACGATTGATTTCAATGTAGGTTACGGATTTACCGCGATCATCGTGGCATTTCTGGGCCGGTTGCATCCTGTAGGCATTCTGCTGGCGGGGCTGTTGATGGCACTAACCTATATCGGTGGCGACATCGCGCAAAGCCAGTTGGGCCTGCCTGCGGCGGCCATTCAGGTGTTTCAGGGCATGTTGTTGTTTTTCCTTTTGGCGCTGGACATGCTGACCAACTACCGGCTGCGGTTGAACCGCAAGGAGGTCACATCGTGAGATCACATCTTCGAATGAAACCACTGTTGATGGGTGCCCTGATGGGCCCGGTGATGTTGGCAATGTTGCATCCCATGATTGCGGGTAATGATGGTCGCGGTGCACTTGCGCTTTTGGCATTTGTTGGCGCGCATGTTGCTGTTGTGATTGTCCTTGCTTTGGTCGGCGTCTTTGCCGCGCGGTTTGCCCCAAGAGTGCAGGCGCAACTGGCGCGGTTGCATCGTCCGACACTGGCGCATGTCACCAACATGATGGCGGGTGCCGTATTGACGGGTCTCATGGTTCATCTCTATCTGCATGGGGGCCTTTGATATGGACCTGTCATCCATCAACCCGATCCTGTTCGTCGCCGGTTTCCTTGTGGCCGCGACGCCGCTGATCTTTGCCGCATTGGGCGAACTGGTGGTCGAGAAATCCGGAACGCTGAACCTTGGCGTGGAAGGGATGATGATCATCGGCGCGATCTGCGGCTTTGCGACGGCGGTCGAGACCGGATCACCCCTGTTGGGGTTTGTGGCCGCCGCTGCGGGGGGCGCGGGGTTGAGCCTGCTGTTTGCGTTTTTGACGCAGGTGACATTAGCAAATCAGGTTGCGTCGGGCCTCGCGTTAACCTTGTTTGGGCTGGGAATGTCGTCGTTGCTGGGGCAATCCTATGTCGGGGTCAAGCCGCCGCGCATGGGGGACATCAACTTTGGCCCGCTGGCGGATATTCCTGTCATCGGGCCGATCCTGTTCACCCATGACATCATTTTATACCTAGGTTTTGTGTTGGTTGCGGCCACATGGGCGGTCCTGAAATTCACCCGCGCAGGGCTGATCCTGCGGGCAGTCGGTGAAAGCCATGATGCAGCCCACGCGCTGGGATATAAAGTGGTGCGCATCCGCACGCTGGCCATCATGTTCGGCGGGGCCTGTGCGGGCATTGGCGGCGCCTACATCAGCCTGATCCGCGTGCCGCAATGGACCGAAGGGATGACGGCCGGTGTGGGGTGGATCGCGCTCGCGCTGGTTGTATTTGCCAGCTGGAAACCCTGGCGATTGTTGTTGGGTGCCTATCTTTTTGGCGGTATCACGCAATTGCAGTTAAATCTGCAGGGTGCGGGCGTTGCCATTCCGGTGGAGTATCTGGCAATGTCGCCCTATGTCATCACGATCGTCGTGCTCGTGATCCTGAGCCGGGACAAATCTGCCGCTCCGGCCTGTCTTGGACGTACTTTCCACGCCTCATCTTAGAGGTATCTTAAGCAATTGCCCGAATAATGGGCGACACAACTGGGGAACGAAATGAAATTCACCAAACTTCTGACAGGTGCCGCGCTGGCGCTGGGTCTGGCTACCGGCGCCTATGCCGATGGCCATGCCAAAACCAAAATCGGCTTTGTCTATGTCGGCCCTGTGGGCGACGGCGGCTGGACCTATGAGCACAACAAAGGCCGGTTGGCTGTTGAAGCTGAATTCGGCGACAAGGTTGAGACCGTGTTCGTTGAAAACGTGGCAGAGGGCCCCGATTCAGAGCGTGTGATGACACAGATGGCGTTGGACGGTGCCGACCTGATCTTTACCACCTCTTTTGGCTACATGGATCCGACCATCAACGTCGCCGCCAAGTTCCCTGATGTGAAGTTTGAGCATGCGACCGGCTACAAGCGTGCTGATAACGTTTCGACTTATTCCGCGCGTTTTTATGAAGGCCGTGCCATCCAGGGCCACATTGCGGGCTCCATGACAAAGTCCAACATCATCGGCTACATCGGCTCCTACCCGATCCCCGAAGTGATCCGTGGCATCAACTCTGCCTTTATCCACGCGCGCAAAGTGAACCCGGATGTGGAGTTCAAGATCGTTTGGGCCTACACATGGTTTGACCCTGCAAAAGAAGCAGATGCCGCCAAGGTTCTGATCGAACAGGGTGCGGATGTTGTGTTGCAGCACACTGATTCCACAGCGCCACAAGCGGCCGCACAGGAAGCGGGCAATGTGATCACCTTTGGTCAGGCGTCAGATATGGGTCAATATGCGCCCTTCCCGCGCGTTTCGTCGATCATAGATGACTGGGCGCCGTACTATATCGCGCGCACCAAGGCGGTCATGGATGGCACATGGACGTCCACTGACACATGGGACGGCATCGGCCCCGGCATGGTTGGCATCGGTGAGATTTCCGACGCGGTTCCAGCAGACGTAAAAGCCGAAGCTTTGGCGCTGAAAGCGGCATTGGCGGATGGGTCCTATCACGCGTTCACCGGACCGTTGAACAAGCAGGACGGCACGCAGTTTCTGGCAGATGGCGAGACTGCGGACGATGGCACGCTGGCTGGCATGAACTTCTATGTCGAAGGTATTGTGGGCGACATTCCACAGTAACGAATTGGTCAAATGCGTAAATTTGACGTGTGACAAAAGAAAGGCCCCGCAAATGCGGGGCCTTTCTTGTTAGGTTGATGCGGGCGTCACATGTTGACAGGCACCTGACCCGGCATTCACCGCGCCCGGTTCGGGCACGATGAAGCGGACGTTACATTACCTATCGGTACAGCCTTTTGTGCCGATCTCGCAGGTGGGCCGCGCGGAACGACGATATGTCGTCACATGCTTCTTTTTGTGTACACGCTGCACAGGTTGCGGATGTTTCATCATCTGCTGATACGTCGTGGTCGTGGTCGGTGTTCCACAGCTGATCGAACCTGAAATCGTCACAGGCACCAGTCCTGCGGGGCAATAGTTTTTCTTGGACGGCACAGGGTAGACGTTGACCTCGGGCGTGAATGGTTTCACCGGAACAGGAACCTTTGGCACCTTTTTTGTCTTTTTCGGCTTTTCTTTTGGCTCTTCCGGCGGGCCATCAGGCTTATCCTTGACCGGGATGTCAGGTGGCTCAGGCGTAACAGGTGGTTCTGGCGTAACGGGCGGATCAGGCTTATCCGGCACTGTCGGCGTCGTCGGGGTGTCGGGTAGGCCTACGGCTGTTGCCTCCAAGGGGGCCAAACAAGCCAATGCCAGTATGCCGACTGCAACAACGCGATGTATGCGTTTCATGCGTCGACCTCACTTTCTGTTCTTGTTTCTTGTGCTCTGCTGCGATTCTGGCCCTTCGCTTGATGCAAGTCCAATGGTTTTGTCGGTATTTGAGGCGGAAAACCGCTAAATGAGGGAAAAAAGCCACCACACTTGGGAATTCAAGGCTGTTTGTGGCCTAAATATGGTAGCCTCGCCTAAGTTTGACCACATTCTGGCGCGTCCCCGCCCGACAGTGCTGCACCGGTCAAGAAGGACCAGAACCCGGTGGGGCCGCATAACTGCCATCCGCGCCATGCACTTCGTCGCCTTGCAGCGCGGGTGAGAAAACGCAGATCAAATGCAGCGCCTCGCCACCTTCGGGCACATGTACCTCATGCGCGTCATGGGCATCGGGCGCATAAAGCACACCGGGGCCGATTTCGTGGCGCGCGCCTGATCCGACCTCAACCACGACACCCTTGCCAGCGATGCAATAACACGCCTCGATGTGATGCTTGTATTGCAGTTTGAGCACCGCACCGGGCAGCACGCGGGTTTCTGTCATCGAAAACCCCATACCATCGGATTTCACCAACAGCCTAAGGGATGTCCAACCTGGGCCAGCGGCATCGCGCGGCGTCCCGACAAGTGCCGCCTTGTCATGAATAATCATCTTGTTTCCCTTTCCATTTTTCCCAGCCTAGAGTGCCACAAGCCCCCTCAGGAAAGCGAGCCTTATGATCCGTCTGCACCACCTCAACCGCTCCCGCTCACACCGCATATTATGGTTGCTCGAAGAGATCGGCCAACCCTATGAGGTCATCGCCTATGCACGCGACGCCAAGACCAACCTTGCCCCGCCAGAGCTGCTTGAGGTGCATCCCTTGGGCAAATCACCCATGGTCGAGATTGACGACCGCCTTGTCACCGAAAGTGCCGCCATCACCGAGGTATTATGCACGCGTTTTGCGCCCCAGATGATCCCCGATGCGGCATCGGACGCCCATATCACCCATCTGGAGCTGATGCATTTCGCCGAAGGGTCCGTGATGACCCCCGTTCTGCTGAACCTTTATGTGGGCCGTCTGGGTGAGGCTGGCGCGCCGCTGCATCCGCGCATTCAGGCCGAACTGCACAGTCATTTCGCGTATATGGAACGGATGCTGCGCCCCTCTGGCCATTTCGTTCAGGATGATCTGTCAGCTGCCGATATCATGCTGAGCTTTCCAGCAGAAATTGCCCTGCGCCTTGGGTTCGGCGACACCTATCCGCGTCTTGCGGATTTTGTTGCCGCGATGCAGGCGCGCCCTGCTTATGCGCGCGCTGTGGCGCTGGGTTACGAATAGGGACGGCCATGAAACAGACCCTGACCAGCCCCGATGGCACCCCCGCGAGCCGCTTTGCCTTTGGCACCATGCAATTTGGTGGCAAGGCGGATGAGGCCGCATCACGCGCCATGTTTGACGCTTGCATTGACGCAGGCATCACGCATTTCGACACGGCGCATGTTTATACGGATGGCGCATCCGAGACGATCCTTGGCACCTGCATCAAAGCCCAGCGCGACCGGCTGATCATTGCGACCAAAGCGGCTTATACCGGGGGTGCGGGGCGCGAAAACCTGATTACCTCGGCGGAAACATCGCGCAAACGCCTGCAAATCGACACGCTTGATGTCTTGTATTTGCACCGCTTTGACCCAGACACGGACCTGAACGAAAGCTTTGAGACCTTTGCCGAATTGAAAGCCAAGGGGCACATACGCCACATCGGGCTGTCCAATTTCGCCGCGTGGCAGACCGTCAAAGCGGCAGGCATTGCCGCGAAATTTGGCCTTGAGATCGCGGTGATCCAGCCGATGTATAACCTTGCCAAGCGGCAGGCCGAGGTTGAAATTTTACCGATGGCTGATGACCTGAACATCCTCGTGGCGCCCTATTCGCCGCTTGGTGGCGGATTGTTGACCGGCAAATATAGCAGTGGCGGTGCGGGCCGGTTGACCGAAGATGACCGCTATAATGCGCGCTACGGGTTGGCGCAGATGCATGAAACCGCCGCCGCGATGGTGGCGCTTGGGGCAGAGTTGGGCGTGCATCCCGCGACCCTTGCCGTGGCGTGGGTGGCCGCACACCCGACCGGGCCAAGCCCGATCATATCTGCCCGCTCTGGCGCGCAATTGATGCCATCGCTGGACGCGCTGGACTATGTGATGACGGATGCGCTTTATGCCCGCATTGCCGCGCTTTCGCCAACGCCGCCGCCTGCAACGGATCGGCTGGAAGAACAGGCATGAGCGACATCATCGTCATTGGTGGCGGCATTGCAGGCCTATCTGCGGCGGCGCGGCTCAGCGCGGACGGCAAAGTCACCGTGTTGGAGCAGGAAACCGCAACCGGTTACCACGCCTCTGGCCGGTCAGCGGCACTGTTTGAAGAGAACTACGGATTGCCCAGCACCATCGCGCTGAACAAGGCCAGTGCCGCCTATCACCGCGAGGCCAACGGCGGGTATCTTAGTCCGCGCGGACTGTTGATCCTTGGACAAGCCGATGAACAAACCGCCTTTGACGCCGATATCGAGACGATGGGCGTTGACCGGATTTCGCTTGAGAAGGCGCATGGGTTGGTGCCGATCCTGAAACCGGATGCTGTTGCTTTTGCAGGCTATCACGAGGCTGCATTTGATCTGGATACCGACCGGATGATGCAGGATTTCATCCGCGTGCTGCGTGGGAACGGCGGGACTGTCGTGACCGATGCCCGCGTGATTGCGATTGCGCGCGAGGCGGATGGATGGCGGGTTGAGACAACGTCAGGCGCGCATAGCTGCGCCAAACTGGTGAATGCGGCAGGCGCTTGGGCGGATGTCATCGCAGAAATGGCCGCGATCACGCCGATCAACCTCAAACCGTGCCGCCGGTCTATGGCGCGGCTCGCGGCCCCTCGTGGGCAGGACGTGACACATTGGCCAATGTTTTTTGGCGTGGGCGAAGCGTGGTATGCCAAGCCGGACGCGGGTGCGCTTTTGGTCTCTCCGGCAGATGAAGATCCGGTGCCGCCGCAGGATGCATGGGCCGATGATATGGTGTTGGCCGAAGGCTTGGCGCGCTATCAGGCGCTTGTCACCGTGCCTGTCACACGTCCGATTGCCACATGGGCGGGCTTGCGCAGTTTTTCGCCAGACCGCGCGTTGGTATTGGGCCCGGACGTGGATGATACGTCGTTCATCTGGTGCGCGGCGCAGGGCGGATACGGATTTCAGACCGCACCTGCGGCATCGCAATTGGTTGCTGATCTGGTGATGGGGCGGACACCTGAATTGCCGGGCGATGTGGTGGCCAGCCTGACGCCCGGCCGACTGCGCGCATGACGCAGCCCCTGCCACCCAGCGCCAGCGTTGCGCAAGTCGTGGAGGGCGCGAAACTCTTTGCGCCATCAGCCATCCGCAATGTCGACGCGCTGTGCGAGATGTTGTTGCAACATGCGCCCGAAACTGGCCACGCGCTTGAGATCGCCAGCGGCACAGGGCAACATGTCACCGCCTTTGCCGCCGCCCTGCCCCGGCTTTTGTGGCAACCGACAGAGATTGACGCCGCGCGCCGCGCCAGTATCGACGCCTATGTCAGTGATGCGGGATTGCGCAATGTCGCCCCCGCCGCAGAACTGAACGCTGCGCAGCCGGGTTGGAGTGCACGTGTACCGGCCAAAGAATTGATATTATTGGCTAACCTTTTGCATTTGATCACAGCAACCGAAGCGCAAACAATCATCCAAGAGGCGGCACTGGCCCTCTCCAGCGCGGGCACATTGATCCTTTATGGTCCGTTTAAACGCGACGGACAGTTGACCAGTGACGGCGATATCCAATTCGACGCGGAGCTGCGCGCGGCCGATCCGGCCATCGGGTATAAGGACACAAACGACATTACCGCGTGGCTAGCGGATGCTGGTCTGATGCAGATCGCACCTCATCCAATGCCCGCCAACAACATCGCCTTTATCGCCAGAAAGCCTGCCTCATGAAACTGACCCGTCGATTTGCGCTGCTTGGGCTTCTGGCGCTTGCGGCCTGTGGCACCCCACCGCCTGCTGAACGTGGAGTGTTGTTCCCCGCTAACTTTGGCGACAGCAACCCCGCCACGTTCAACGTGCCCCGCCCCGCGCAATTTGCCGTGCACGGGATTGACGCTGCGCGGTTTCAGAAAAGCATCAACTGGAACACTGCGCGGACGAACGGTGTGAATTTCGCGTTCATCAAAGCAACCGAAGGGGGCGATCTGCTGGATCCCGCGTTCAAAAAGCACTGGCGGGGTGCGGGTCAGGCAAGGGTCGAACGCGGCGCATATCATTTCTATTATTTCTGCACGACACCTGAGGTGCAGGCGCGGTGGTTCATCCGGAACGTGCCGCGCACGGCGGGCATGATGCCGCCCGTTCTGGACATGGAATGGAACCCGTTTTCCCCGACATGCGCCACCCTGCGCCCGCCAGCGGACGAGGTGCGTGCCCAGATGCGGACATGGGTGCAGTTGGTCGAGGCGCATTACGGCCAGCGCCCGATCATCTACACCACGCCGAAGTTCTACCGCGAAAACGGCTTGGGCCAGTGAATGACTACCGGCTGACGCCGGTAGCATCATTTGGAGGAATGTAATTCCAGATACCGCGTGATGATGTCGTCGGTTACATTGCCGGAGGTGGTTGAGAAGTATCCTCGGGCCCAGA